>Ga0209063_1000067_pt1 | contig 131897 bp, 102 predicted proteins | sample KloWWTmeKNB19Kit_FD_187177 | JGI IMG/M metagenome (GOLD analysis project Ga0209063, IMG submission 187177) | Active sludge microbial communities from Klosterneuburg, Austria, studying microevolution and ecology of nitrifiers - Klosterneuburg... | ecosystem: Engineered > WWTP > Aerobic digester... | reverse complement strand
TGTTCTCCGTGACCGTTACCGTGGCCGTTGCGTTCGCACAAGGTGCTACACCGGTGACCGTGTACACGTACGCACCCGGTGTCATTGTCGCCGGATCATAGTTGCCACCGACCACTGGACTTGGGCCAGCCCATGTTCCGCCTGCTTGTGGTGCTCCGCCTAGACCGGTCGAGAGAGCGACCGATGCACCGTTGCTACACACGGACAAGGGTCCATCCCCCCCCGCATTTGGCCCTGCACTTTCATTCACGGTGACGGTTGCGGATGCATTCGGACAAGGAGGCACACCGAGCACGGTGTAGGTATACACCCCGGGAAGCATGTTGGTCGGGTTGTAATTCCCACCGACCACAGGGCTCGGTCCGGCCCAGCTACCACCCGCCTGCGGGGATCCACCAAGGCTATTGATCAACGCTACGGTCGCTCCGGTGGCGCAGATATCCAAGGTGCCATTCGTCCCTGGACTTCCACCGTTGGCGGTCACATTCACCGTGGCTTGCGCCGTTTGGCAGCCGTTCCCGACCCGGTACACATAGAGTCCGAACAGATCCGTGGAGGGGGTGAAAGATCCATTGTGTACGGCACCATTTGGATCGGTCCAAACACCTCCAACGTCCGGTGAACCACCTAGGGAATTGAATAGGTTGATCGCTGGCCCACCGGTGCAACTCACTACGGATCCGTTGGTGCCCGCATCAGGAGGCACGGGCGGTGGGTCCACCACGGTGATCAATACGGAGAAGGTGGCAACATTCGGGATCGGGCAAGCGTTGTCCGTGGCGGTTATCAGGATATTGACCGGTGAAAAGGCGGGGTCCGGGGTCCAGCAGAATTGACCGACCGCTGGATTCGTACCAGTCACAGTGAATGTGGCTCCGGGTAAGAGGGTGGTGATGTTGGAGGTCAAGGTCACGGAACCGCCAACGTCCGCATCCGTGAACGGAATATCGGCGCAGAACGGTAACCCATCGCAGACCTCGATGCTGCCAGAACCCGTTATGAACCCTGTGGTGGTATTGGTCAGGCCGGTACTTATAGGCGGGTCCCCCATGCAGTTCACCACCACAAAAATGAAGTCCCGCATGATCGTCCCGATCGGCAACCCATTCACATCATACGTCGTCACCTCGACCACAACGACGTAATTCCCCGTCACAGTTGGCGTAAAGATCATCTGGCCATTGGCCGGATCCAAGGTTATCCCTGGGATAGGCGCGATCGCTGTGCCACCGCCTTGGTAGGTCACATTGGTAGGGGCCGGGGCGGCGAATTGTGCAGAGATCAACTCAAATGCCATGGTATTTCCGTCCGGATCGGTGATCCCCGGATTGTACAGCACTGGATCATTCACGCAAACGAAGGGAATGGAATTGTCGCCGATGATCGGGGATGCGTCACAGACCCCGCCGGCATTGTTCAAGGTGGTTTCCAAGTACATACCTGGCGTGCCTTGTACGTTCTCTGTTGAGCTTCTACAGCAAATGCTCCATGCAATGGTCCAATCGTTACATGGTGAGAGAAATAGCGTTGTAACGAATCGGTAATGCATGATCCCCGGCAGGGTGCCCCCGTTGCAAGTGCTCAGTCCGGCGGAAGCGGGACACAACTGCGACACTTCCTCGGTGAGCACCAGAGGTAGACTGTTCACGGTGAAGAGGACCCCACAATCGTTGCTGAGCTGCAGTGACTGAGCGGTGAGGGCTGCGCCGGTGCAATCCAGGTAGAGATCCAGGGTCACGTCGTAGAAATTACCTCCGGTACATTCGTAGGTGATACTCCCCCCGGAATAGTGATCCGCCTGCGCATTGACAACTCCTAGCAGAACGCAACCTGCCACGAGTATGGAACGCAATGAGTTGAGAGGAGAGTGCATCACCTATGGAGTATCCGATCGGCCACACCAAAGGCGAGCGAACGAATAGTGACAAAGATAACCCCCGAATCGGCTGAATAGCAAGGACTAGCGACTATCCGACCACCAGCCTTGGCAGGCTTCGGAACCGTCTCTTATGGAGACATGCAATTAACTGAGCGTGAACTTAGGACGTTGGGCCTATCGGCTTACTTTTGTCGGCCTTGGAAAACTCCGCACCGACAATGGAGTGGAAGCACTTATGGGTGCCAAGGACCAGTGAACCCTGCGGTTTGAACACCTGCCCCGAACGCCGCCCAAGCGCATGAACCGATCCATACTCCTTATTGGCCTGCTCATAGCCCAACGCGCATTCGCCCAGTCGGATACCACACTGGCACCTATGGATGCTGATACGACCCGTGCCTCGCTGTTGGCGGATAGCGTACAGAACCTGAACCCGCGCACGCCGGTGATCACGATCACGTCGGATGACCTGGATTCGGAATTGGGATCGCAGGACGTATCGGGCATTCTTCAATCTTCTCGGGACATCTTCACCTCGACGGCAGGGTTCAACTTCGGATCGGCACGTTTCCGGATCCGGGGTTATGACTCGGAGAACACCTTGGTCACCATCAACGGGGTATTGGTGAACGATCTGGAGACGGGCTGGGCCTCTTGGTCCACGTGGGGCGGTTTGAATGATGTGACCCGCTACACTCAGGTACGCACGGGCATTGGTGCTACTCGCTACAACTTCGGTAGCATCGGTGGCAGCTCGGACATCAACATCCGTCCAGGTGCTTTGCGTAAGGGGTTGAAAGTTTCCTATGCTTCGGCGAATCGGGCCTACAACAACCGGCTCATGGTCTCTGGAAGTACTGGCCTATTGCAGAACGGTTGGTCGTTCAGCTTTTCGGGGTCGCGGCGATGGGCGGAGGAAGGCTACGTTCCGGGAACTTCGTTCAACGCGTATGCCTATTACATGGCTGCAGAACACAAGATCGACAAGCGGCATACCGTGAGTTTCGCCGGTTTCGGTGCTCCCTTGGTCCGTGGTCGACAAGGGGTCGCGATCCAAGAGGCATACGATCTTGCTGGCACGAACTACTACAACCCGAACTGGGGCTATCAGGATGGAGTGAAGCGGAATGCCCGCATGAATTTCGATCACAAGCCGTTGATGATGGTGAGCCACATCTTCACGCCCACCGACAGCATCAACTGGACCACTTCCTTGGTCTACACCTTCGGTCGTGATGGGGCCACAGGTCTGAATTGGTTCGATGCCAAGGACCCGCGCCCGGATTACTACCGCTACCTGCCGAGCTACAACGCGGATGAGAACCCGGCCCTAGCTGCCGAACAATCCACGGCATGGCGCCTTGACCCGAACGTGCAGCAGATCAACTGGGATCAGCTCTACTTCGCGAATGGCAAGAACTTGTACAGCGTACTGAACGCCGACGGTACCGGAGAAACGATCACCGGGAACCGTAGCAAGTACATTGTGGAGGAGCAGCGTGCAGACCCGTCTCGAGTCGGATTGAACAGCGTGTATAGCCGGATCCTGAAGAACGATCAACACCTAACGGTCGGTGGCAGTTTCAATCACCAGCGTACGCACTACTTCAAGACCATTGACGACTTGCTGGGTGGTGATTTCTGGGTGGACATCGACCAGTTCGCCGACCGCGATTTCAACGATACCCTCATTTCCCAGAACGACCTGACCCGCCCGAACAAGGTGGTGCGTGAAGGGGATGTGTTCGGTTGGGATTACGACATCCACACCCGTTTGGTCAACGTGTTCGGCCAATACGAGAAGAAGTGGACCACCTTGGAGGTATACGCTGGTCTTCAACTCGCGCAAACCTCCTTCTGGCGGGTGGGCAACGTGCAGAATGGTCGCTTTCCGGACACTTCCGAAGGCAAAGGACCGACCAACGATTTCTTCAATGTCGGTGTAAAAGCGGGTGCGATCTATAAGCTGACGGGACGGCATTTCATCGCCGCGAATGCTGCGTACTTGAACCGTCCACCCACTTCGAACAACGCATTCATCTCAGCGCGCACTCGTCCGAACACGATACCGGGACTCCAGAGCGAGAACGTGATGTCCACCGACATCGGTTATGTCGTTCGCTACGCACGTCTGAAAGCGCGCGCGACCCTCTACTACACCAAGTTGGCCAACCAAGTATGGTCGCGATACTATTACAACGATGAAGCGCTCACGATCGTCAACTACAGTATGAGCGGTGTGGACCAGATCAATAAAGGCGTGGAACTCGGGGTAGAAGCCAATCTCACGAGCACGTGGCAGATGACGGCGGTGTATGCGGGTGGCGATTACCGCTATGCCTCCAGACCGTTGGCCACCATCACACGCAACAACAGCGCGGAAGTCTTCGCATCGAACCGCACCGTGTATTGGGAGAACTACAAAGTGGGTGGCATGCCACAGACCGCAGCATCGCTCGGATTGCGCTACAATTCTCCGAAATACTGGTTCGCCGGTGTGAACGGGAACTACTTCGGGAACATCTACTTGGACCCCAATCCGGACCGTCGCACGGTGGAGGCCATTGGCAACTACGTAAGCACCGATCCGCAAGTGACCCAATTGCTGGATCAGGAACAATTGGAGGACAACTTCACCGTGGATGCCTTCGCTGGGAAGTCGTGGATGATCAAGCGCAAATACCGGATCGCCGCGAACGTTTCAGTCAGCAACATCCTGGACAACCAAGACTTCAAGGTCGGCGGTTTCGAGCAGCTTCGTTACGACCGCACCGAGGTGGGCAAATTCCCACCCAAATACTCCTACCTCTACGGGCGCAACTACTTCGCCATGGTCACCTTCAGCTTCTGATCCGTACATGAAAAGCATGAACTCCTTGATGAATTTCCGGACCTTGGTCTACACCCTTGCCGTCACCGCCGTGTTGGGGGCCTGTAAGAAGGAATACGATGCACCGCCCGTGCGGACCATCCCGCAAGGGCAGATCCTCACGGTGGCCGAATTGCGAGCCCTTTTCACTGGAACCCCGAAGCATTTCGGCGGGGACACTTCCATTTATGCGGTAGTGACCGCGGATGAGGTGAACGGCAACCTCTACAAGAACGTGTACATCCAAGACCATACGGGTGCCTTGATCATGCGCTTATTGAGCAGCGGCGGACTCTACCAAGGGGACAGCATCCGGATCTACCTCCCGGGCACGGTCCTAGGATCCTACGCAGGCATGTTGCAATTGGATAGCGTGGATGTGGACAACAACGTGGTGAAGCAATCCACCTTGGTGCATGTAGAGCCACAGGAGGTGACCATGTCGCAGATCACACCGGCCATGCAAGGCAAATTGATCCGGTTGAACAATGTGCAATTCGTTGAAGGGGATACCGGCAGGACCTACGCGAATGCGATCACGCAAGCCACCGAGAATCGCACCCTAGAAGATTGCAACAACGGAACGGTGCTCGTGCGCAACAGCGGCTATTCCAACTTCGCGGGTCTTCCTATTCCGAATGGCAAGGGAAGCTTCACGGCCGTGGTGGGCCAGTTCAACAGCGACATGCAACTCTTCATCCGGAACATCAACGAAGTGCAGTTGAATGGTCCACGTTGCGGCCAGAACGAGTGCTTGCCGATAGCCGAGTTGGACGAAGACTTCTCTCTCGCACAGAACAATCAGAACATTATGCTGGAATGTTGGATCAACGTATTCACGGAAGGTACCCGTCTTTGGAAAGGCATAGTTGCAGGGAGCGAATCTTTCTGCGAGGCAAGGCCAGCGAGCTTCGACGTGACCACCACCTCTTGGTTCGTTAGCGCACCGGTGCAATACAGCGCTGGTATGCAAGCCTCTTTCCGCTCTGCCATCGGCAACACGTGGCAGCATGACGGCCTTAGCGTCTGGGTCAGCACGGACATCGACCTGGTCGATGGCACTGGCGTTGCCAATGCACCATGGGTGCAGCTCACGGAAGCGGCGCTGGCAGGATCGGGCTCCCCTGTTGGCACGTGGTTTCCATCTGGAAACATTCCGTTGTCGAATTACCTGAATGACGGAGATAACTTTGTCATCGGCTTCAAATACACGGGCGTCCCCAATACCCAAGCCACCTCCTACCGCATCGATGATGTGCTGGTGCAATAAGCAACACTGACCAACGAACTCAACCCCCTTGAACATGAAAAAGACAGTACTCTTTGTTACCATGCTCCTCGCTGTTTCGGCGCAGGGCCAATTGGTGGACAGCGGATTCGAAGATTGGACCGCAGGTTCGCCTGATGGTTGGAACGGTGCGCGCACGAACATGACCATTCCGGCCGAACAAGTATCGGATGATGTCCATGGTGGTGCGAGCGCAGTGCGCCTCAACCGCACGGAATCAGGCCACCAGCGTTTCACCACACAAGCCTTGTCCGTGACGAGCGGCACCGAGTACGAAGTGTCCTTCTGGGTACGTGGAAGCGGCGAGATCCGCGTGGGCTTGTACGACGAGCGTTCCACCGGATTCGGTTACTTCTACGGTTCCTGGCATGTGGCCACGGCCACCTGGACACAGGTTACGGAAGTGGTGACGGCCGTGCAGACCAGCAGCATCGCAGAATTCATCCTATCCGTTCACCTTACAGCCCCGGACCAGCACATCGTAGTGGATGATGTCCTCATCACGGAAGGCGGTGCGATACCCGAGGTGAGCATCCATGACATCCAGTACACCACCGACCCGAGTGGCGATTCGCCCTACTTCGAACAATTGGTGAAGACCGTCGGCATCGTGACCGCGAAGGATCAATTCCAAAGCAATGGCACGGAGCAGAACGTGTACTACCTCCAGGATGCCAGTGGTCCATGGAATGGCGTGTACGTGTTCGACTACTTGGACAATGGCAACGTGGTGGAGATCGGTGATGAGGTAGAACTGATCGCCGTGGTGGATGAGTACTTCGGCCTCACCGAACTGAAGAGCATCCAAAGCTTCTCTGTCCTCGCCAGCGGCCAAACACTGCCTGCTGCTTTGGTGGTGGAGACCGGTGAAGTCTCTTCCGAAGCCTTGGAGAGTGTGTTGATCCAGGTACTGGATGCCACCTGCACGGAAGTGCCTGGCGGTGCCAATTTCGGAAAATGGAAAGCCGATGATGGCAGCGGTTTCGCTGTGGTAGGCAAGGAGATCTATACCACCACCCCGGATCCAGAGTTGGGCGTGATGTACAACGTGACGGGTGTCGTTTCCTATGGATTCGAGGAATTCAACATCCAACCGCGATACGCAGCGGACATCGAAATGATCACCTCCATCGGCGAACTCGCTGGTGCGGATGTGACTCTGTTCCCCAATCCCGCGAGCACGGTCCTCACCTTGGATCTCGGGGCCTTGGCCGGACGTACGGAGTATCGTTTGATCGATGCTACCGGACGCGTGGTCTTGGCCGATGTGGTCACTGCGGATCGTAGCACGATCGACGTGAGCACCCTTCAAAGCGGTGTTTACGTGATGACCTTGAACAACGGCGCTTCAAGCTGGAGCGACCGAGTGACGGTCCAGCATTGAGCCGACCCGATCCATGGAATGCCCCGCCACACTTCGGTGTAGCGGGGCGTTCGCTTTTTACATACCGAATAGCGGCGCTACCTTTGAAGGAAAGGGATCCCGATGCGTGCATTCTTCATCTTGTTCTTGCTCTATCTCACCCAAACGCTGAACGCGCAGATCCTCTACCAATCCGGCTTGGAAGATTGGGTCGAAGGCACACCGATCGGATTGATGGGTCCGCATTCCGACCTTCCTGTAGAACTACTATCCGAAGAAACGGAAACGGTACATGGAGGGAACAAGGCCATGCGGATCACCTTGGGACTGCTGAGTGAAAAGCGGATCACTACAACCGCGCACGATGTTACGGCAGGTCATCTGTACGACATCCGCTTCTGGGTACTTGGACGGGTGCGCATTCGCACGGGGGTATTTGATGGGCGGTCGGAAGCAGGTGGTTACAGCCCGTACAACACCACGGTGGTGGTGAACAGCGAGACCCTCTGGCAGCAGGTGATCCAGACCGTGTACGTGACCAATACCAGCGATCAGGCTGAGTTCATCTTCGCGGTGGAAGGCACCTCTAGCATCGCCTTCGCCGTGATCGACGACATCACGATCACACGGAGTAACCTTCCGGACCCCATCGTTGCTACGATCTCCGAGATCCAGACCACCACCTCTCCTTTCCAATATTCGCCACTCAACTACCAATTCGTGCGCACGAACGGCATCGTCACCGGTGTGGCATCCAACAGCTACTTCATCCAGGACGGTAGCGGTCCATGGAACGGTATCCAGGTCTTCTACCCACCACCGGTCGGCTTGGACATTGGTGATTCCGTAACGGTCATGGCCACGGTGGCGGAGTTCCAAGGCTTTGAGGTCCCTTGGGAACGGACGCTCACCCAATTGATCGTGGTGCAGCAACTCCTTATCCACTCCGCCGATCATGCGGGGCCAATACCGGTAACCCTAACGGCAATAGAAGCTGCGGAAGAACAATGGGAAGGCGTGCTCGTGCGTATCCAAGATGTCGAATGCGTGACCTTGCCCGAACCGGAGGCGTTCGAATGGCATGCCGTGAACTGGCAAGGCAGCACCGTGGTGGACGACCTGCTCTACCTGCACGAACCGATGCTTGGGGACTATTACACCATTACCGGTATCGCGCAGTACGACGGGGTGCGCAAGATCCTTCCCCGATCGGCGGAGGACTTCGAGGCTGGGGTTGGGATCGCGGAACTTGGTTCGAAGACCGTTCGGGTGTACCCGAACCCGGCAGTGGATCTCGTGACGATCGAGATCAACGGACCTCTGGATGGGGCATCAATGAACGTCATTGACGTGAACGGCCGAGTCGTTCTCAAGGAAACCTTGCAGACGATGAAGCACACACTTGACCTCAGCGAATTCCCGAACGGGCTTTACACCGTGTCCATCCGACAAGATCGATCCATCCGAAGTGAACGGATCGTAATAGCGCACTGAGTACCGAAACCTTCACTCACTTCACCTCCTTCACCAAGATCACGAACACCGGGAAGTGATCGCTGTAACCGTCCTGGTAGCTATCGCCTACGTAGGTCCGAAATGGATAGCCCGCGAAATTCCCATCGGTCTGTTTGAGGTAGGATTCGTTGAAGATGCGTGTGCCGTAGTACCTGTACTGGCCACCTTGCCCGGTGACCAGCGCCGGTGAAAGGATGATCTGATCGAAGAGGTTCCAGGAATCGCGCCACGCCAAAGTGCCGATGCCCTTTTGATAAGGTGCGGACATGGCGTTGAAGAACACACCATCCACGGCCTTATCCTTACTGGCCGTCGATCTCAAGAAACGCGACACACTCACGTTCACTGGATCATCGTTCAGATCGCCCATGAGCATGATACGGGCCTGACTGTTGATCGCAAGCAATGAATCGATGATATGGCGCCCCAATTCAGCGGCCGCTTTCCGATTGGGAGCGGAGCGCTTCTCGCCACCACGACGCGAGGGCCAGTGGCAAACGATCACGTGCGTGGTATCGCCATCGAGCACACCGCTAACAAGCAACTGATCGCGGGTCCGGAAGGCGGTATCCGCCATGTTCAATCGATACGACTTGTGGGCATGAACGGTGTATTGATCCGGGTCATAGACCAAGGCGACGTCCACGCCTCGACGATCCGGCGAATCCTCGTGGACGACTTGATAGTTCCGGCCTTTGAGCGCTTGGGTATGCACCAGATCCTCCACGACGGCCCGGTTCTCCACTTCGCAAAGCCCGAGTATGGCCAAGCCCTTCGGGTGAAGGTCCTTCCCCATCGCCTCGATGACGCGCGCATTCCGATCCAGCTTGCTCCAATACCGCTCTCCCGTCCATTTCTTGCTGCCATCGGGCAGGAATTCCCGGTCGTCCGTATCGGGGGAATCGATGGTATCGTACAGGTTCTCGATGTTGTAGAAACCAACGAGCGCAGGCACGAACTGCGCTTTCGGGTCCTGAGCAGCCAGCAGAATGGGCATAGCTCCATGCAAAAGGAAGAATACGGATCGAAGGGAGCTTGGCATACCGGAACGTGGGATTGGATGATCGGAGTTGCAAAACGCTAGAGCGCAACGGATGCCGAAATTAGAAGAACTCATCCATGAAGACCGTTGCAAATACATGACGGGGCCAGAATGCCAACTTCCGTGCCGAGACGGATCCACACGCATTGTCGATCACTTACCCACCAACGGCCTTTCCATCCCGCTTAACGGGACTGCGCACTGATCCGCCACTGACTCCTCTCTCCTATCACTCTGGAAAGCTCAGCGGATGCCTGTCGTTGTACATGCGCAGAAAGCGAAAGAGTGTTTCGGTGCGGTTGCGTTGCTTCTTCGAAAGCCCGCGGAATTCCTCCGAAAGAACAGGATCGTGCAACAACGCCTTGTCCATTCCGGCGGCGTTGAAGGGTAAGAAGTAACCGGTCTCCATATCCAACAACTGCTGAACGAGGACCGTTCTTGTGACACCTCCATACGGATAGCCGTACATGTACGGATCCCAGTCGCGGTAGGTCTCCTGTACCACCAAGTGCGAAAGACCACCCATGAGGCCGATGCGGTAGAACCCATTGCCCGTTGCGATGTATACCACATCGTTTTGGCAAAATCCCCAGATGCGGCTCAGGTCGATGGTCTGTTCCGCGCCGGTATCCGGCTGCCAGCTCAAAGTTCCCCTAGTGCGGCGGATATCGGTGACGGGCAGGCCTTGTGCATCGCGCAATGCGGACAGAGGGGCTGTCGGTCGGTTGGTCTGGAAGGCTTGGAAGTCACGGTAGATGCCATCGCGCAGATCCATCCCCCCGAAATAGTCCACTTGTTGGGCCGATCCGGTGGTCGAGAGTAGGAGAAAGAGGAACAGCAAGCGGCGCATGCGGATCAAACCAAGGAGCGGATCATCGCCACCACTTCGTCCGGTGCTTGGGCATGCACCCAGTGCCCGGCATAAGCAACCGTCTCGATGCGGCTGTTCGGGAACTGTTCCTTGATCGCGGGAATATCCTCGCGCAGGATATAATCGCTTTGGCCACCCCGGATGAAGAGCGTGGGAACGCGTACCACATCTGGCGAAATGGCCGCAAGGATCGCAGGCAACTCGCGTTCCAGCAACGCGACGTTCACGCGCCAAGCCAGTTGTTCCTCGGTCTTCCAATACAGGTTCTTCAGCAGGAACTGGACCACACCGGGTTCTTTCACCATGGCGGAAACATGCGCTTCCACCTCCTTGCGCGTTCGCCCAGGGGATAGGTCAGCGGTGCGCATGGCATCGATGATGTGGCCATGGGCATTGGCATGCTCGCGCGGACTGATGTCCACCACCACGAGGTGCTTTACCAGTTCTGGCCATTGCTGTGCGAAGGCCATGGCGGTCTTTCCACCCATGGAATGCCCCACAAGGATGATCTGCTTCAACCCAAGCTGCTCCACGAGCGCATGCACGTCCGTCGCCATGATCGGGTACGAGATCGTGGTGGTATGTGGCGAGCGCCCATGATCGCGCAAGTCGACAAGGAACACATCCAACCCCGGCGCACCAGGTACCGTAGGTTCAGCGAGTTCTCGGCCCACACTGCCCCAGTTGTCCGATGTACCGAAGAGTCCATGCAAGATCACCACAGGCGTGGCACCGGGAGTTCCCGATCGGCGGTAAAAGAGTTCAACTGACTTCATCGCAGTTCACGCTGGTACAGTTGTATCGTATTCTCCAAGCCGAACGTAAGTGCATCGCAGATCAAGGCATGACCGATGGACACCTCCAACAGCCCGGGGACATGTTCCTTGAAGTAAGATAGGTTGGTCCGGTCCAGATCATGACCAGCATTCAGTCCAAGTCCCAGTTCCGCTGCACGGGCGGCCGCTGCGGTGAACGGTGCCACGGCCGCTGCTCGATCAACCTGATAATTGGCGGCGTATGGTTCGGTATACAGTTCAATGCGGTCGGTCCCTGTTTCTGCCGCGTGGCCGATCTGCTCGGGATCGGTACCCATGAAAAGCGATGTGCGGATGCCGACCTCCTTGCATCGCAATACCATTTCCTTCAGCAACGCCGCTTCTTTCTTCGCATCCCAACCCGCATTGCTGGTGAGCACACCGGGCGGATCAGGCACCAAGGTCACCTGCGCCGGGCGCACTTCCAGGACCAGGTCCATGAAGTCCGCAGTGGGATAACCCTCGATGTTGAACTCCGTGGTCAGCACAGCCTTCAAGGCACGCACATCACTACGCCGGATGTGGCGCTCATCCGGTCGTGGATGCACCGTGATGCCTTGTGCCCCGAATCGTTCGATGTCCTGTGCCATGCGCACCACATCGGGGTTATTGCCGCCCCGCGCATTGCGCAGCGTGGCGAGTTTATTGATATTGACGCTGAGCCTCACTTCGTTCATTTACTTTGTTCCACCCGAAGGGGCCAAAAGTAAGGGCACCAAAAGCGCGGGACCCATGCACGCCATCGACCTGATCACCTCGGACATTCCGCCACTTCGCCCACAAGATGAGGTGGGCCGCGCCTTGGACTGGCTCGAAGAATTCAAAGTGAGCCATTTGCCGGTGGTGGAAGGAGGCCGACTCGTAGGCTTGGTGAAGGAGCAGGACCTGGTGGACCGCACCGACCCACGCGGCACCGTGAATAGTTTGATGGAGCAAGTGGAAGTGCCCTTCATTCGTGGTAACCAGCACGTGTATGAAGTGATGAAACTTTTCACCGAACGGGGGCTATCCGTATTGCCGGTGTTGGACGAATTGGGCAACTACCTCGGTGCCATCACTGAACACGAGGCCTTGAAGCGGCTATCGGAGATCACCAATATCCACGAACCGGGTAGCATCGTGGTGTTGGAAATGAACCAAGTGGATTACAGCCTGCAGCAGATCGCGCAGATCGTAGAAGGCAACGACGGCAGGGTGTTGAGCGCGTATAGCCATGTACTGCCGGGCACTATGCGTTTGGAGGTCACCTTGAAGATCAATCGCGAGGACATCAGCGACATTCTGCAAAGTTTCGAGCGTTATGAGATCCAGGTGAAGACCACCTACCAAGGGTCCCGTTTCCATGATGATCTCCGTGGGCGGTACGAAGAGCTCATGCGCTTTATCAACCTGTGAACGGCGGGCATGGTCCGCAGTCCACTTCTCGTTCTCATTTTCATGCTTCTGCTGCCGAGGGGAGCGTTCGCACAGGGCGAAGCAACGGAACCGACCGCCCATATCGTTGGGGTCAGCGTTTTCGGGAACCGGATCACCAAGGAGCGCATCATCCTTCGGGAAATGGTATTCCAGGATGGCGACACCATGCCCAGCAGCGAGTTCTACACCAAGTTGGAACGCAGTCGCCAGAATTTGATGAATACGGGTCTCTTCAATACCGTGGCCTTGTTGCCGGTGTACATCGATGCAAGCACTGTTGTCGTGGAAGTCACTGTGAACGAGCGGTGGTACCTGTGGCCGACGATCATCTTCGACCTAGCGGATCCGAACTTCAACACGTGGTGGCTCACCAAGGACTTCAGTCGGGTGAACTACGGCATGTATCTGTACCGGTACAACCTGCGCGGCCGCAACGAGACGGCGTACATCAAAGCACAACTGGGATACACTCGCCAATTCGGCTTTCGCTATAAGGTTCCGAATATCGATGCCAAACAACATTGGGGCGTAAGCATCGGTGGCAGCTATGAGGAACAAGCCGAGATCACCACAGGGACGCGCGACAACCTACGCACGCTGGTGCGCAATGAGCATGGCAGCAACCGTGATCAATGGAAGGCGGACGTGGAAGTGACCTTGCGGCGCAGTCACGATGTACGGCACACGGCACGCCTCCGGTACAACCAAGCGGAGATCCGCGACACCATCGCCACCATGGCCTTGGATTACTTCGATGATGCCAGCCTCGAAACGCGCTTCCTCAGCTTGGGCTATTCCTTCATTTGGGATCGGCGCGATTCCCGGGTCTACACGCGTGTGGGCCACTTCGAGGAATTGCGGATCGATCGGTACGGTTTGGGCTTTCTGGATCAAGCAGCCCCGGACATCACCACGGTCTACGCGACCACCAAACACTGGTGGAAGCCGCACGACAAATGGACCTTGAACCTCTCGCTCCGCGGAAAATACACCCTCGGCACACCGCCCTATTACGTGCAAGAAGGCTTGGGCTATGCCAACAGTGTTCGCGGGTACGAGTACTACGTGATCGACGGGGAGCATTTCGCACTGGGCAAGGCGAACGTGGTGTTCCAGTTGGTACGGCCGCGAACCAAACGGGTGGAGGCCATGCCCATGGAAGCCTTTCGCACCTTGTATTTCGCGGTCTACATCAACGCCTTCAGCGACCTCGGTCGGGTGTGGGATCCCCGCTACGCCAGCGCCAACTTCCTCGCGAACAGGTGGATCAACGGGAACGGCATCGGGCTGGATGTTGTGACCAGCTACGACCAGGTGATCCGCGGAGAATACTCGGTGAACGCCTTGGGCGAACACGGTTTCTTCCTACATTTCACTCAACCCTTTTGAACAGATGCGGATCGGTGTGCATGGACGAGCGATGGAAGCGGTGGACGCTCCTGTGCTCATGCGTACCATCGAGCAGATGACGGCCTTCGGCCTGGAGCCTGTGCTTACGAAGAGCTTGGCCACGTGGCTTGCCGAAGTGGGGCACCCCGTACCGTGGACGGTCCTGAATGACGACGAGCTGATCCGGCACCGGTTGGCGTTGTTCGTAAGCCTCGGCGGCGATGGCACCTTGTTGGACACCGTTTCGCTCGTAGGTCGGTCGGAGATCCCCATTCTGGGGATCAACCTGGGACGACTAGGTTTCCTATCCAATGTGCGGTTGGACACCGTGGAGAAAGCAATGGCCGCGATCCGCGACGGGCGCTATGCCTTGCAAGACCGGGCCTTGGTGGAGGTGGTGGACCATCCGGAACTGCTGGGCGCGCACAACTTCGCACTGAACGAAGTGTCCATCCACAAGCAGGACAGCGCCAGCATGATCGCCGTGCATGTACACCTGGCCGATGAATTCCTGAACACCTATTGGGCGGACGGCCTCATCATCGCGACACCGACGGGTTCCACGGCATACTCGCTGAGCTGTGGTGGGCCTGTGGTATTCCCGACCAGCGATGCGTTGGTGATCAACCCAATTTGTCCGCACAACTTGAACGTTCGGCCTTTCGTTGTGCCGGACCACTTTACCATCCGATTGCAATTGGAGGCCCGTACCGATCGCTGCTTGTTGAACCTCGACTCCCGCAGCGTTTCCGTGGATGGACAGAGCACGATCACCATCCAACGGGCCAAATTCGCTATGAAAATGGTGCAGTTCGAGGACTCCGACTTCTTGGATACCCTCCGGAAGAAACTCAGTTGGGGCTTGGATGTGCGTTCCAGCGCTCCGAAGGGCTGAATTACCTTCGCGCCCCGAAGCCACGTACGAACTTCGGCTTCACCACGTTCAACGACCGATGCGCCGGATCGTCCTACTCTCGATCATCCTGTTACTGACCATGGGTTCGCGGGCCCAGGTGAGTGAGTTGGGCCTCACCGGCGGCGTCACGTACTACATCGGCGACCTGAACCCGTATCGGCACTACCCCAAGGACACCAAACTGGCCGGAGGCATCGTTTACCGGTACAACTTCAGCGACCGGTACGCCGTGCGCCTTCAAGGTCTTACGGGCATGCTTCAGGCATACGACAGCCACTCCAGTGATTCCCTGCAACTGCTCCGGAACCTGCACTTCCGGGCACGGCTGATCGAATTTTCCGGTCTTTTCGAGGTGAACTTCCGGAAATACCGCTCCAAGGACAAGGACAGCAAGCGCTGGACACCCTTCCTATTCTTCGGGCTGGCTTATTTCCGGGCCAGTCCACAAGCCCAATTGGACGATACGTGGTACAACCTACAGTCACTCGGTACCGAAGGACAAGGCACCACCGAAAACCCCGGATCGGATGTGTATCCCGTGGACCATATCGCTATTCCTTTCGGGGTCGGCTTCAAGGTGAACGTGGGGCGGGTGGACTTTCAGCTGGAATGGGGACTGCGGCGCACCTACACGGACTACATCGACGATGTAAGCACCACGTATGTGGACCGCGACCTCTTGGCCTTGGAGAATGGTCCACTGGCGGCGACTTTGGCGGATCCCAGCATCTTGGCCGATCTACCCGTCTACCCCAACGAAGCCCGGGCACGTGGGGATGTGAACACGTTGGACTGGTACCAGTACACCGGATTATCGGTCACCTACATCATCAGTCGGTTCTCCGATTGCGACGAACAGTACAATTGGATGCGCAAACGCCGCTGATCCAAGGCTTTTGGCGAACTTTGCGACCCCTTTGGAAAAGACACCGGACATAAACGAGGAGCTAAAGCAGCGGATCGATGCGGATCGGGTGCCGAAGCACGTTGCCATCATCATGGATGGGAACGGACGTTGGGCCGAACGGCAGGGCGAACACCGCATGGTGGGCCATGCCAACGGTGTGCGTTCCGTTCGCGAGGCGCTTACCGGTGCTACGGAGATCGGGGTGAAGTACCTGACACTCTACGCATTCAGCACAGAGAACTGGAACCGACCCAAGGCCGAAGTGGAGGCGCTGATGGACCTCCTGGTGAAAACCGTGATAGGCGAATTGGAGGAACTGAACGCGAACGGAGTGCGCCTCCATGCGATCGGCGACATCGGATCATTGCCAGAAAGCTGCCGGCGAACACTTCAGGAGGCCATCGCGTCCACCGCGAAGAACGACCGCATCACGATCACCCTCGCTTTGAGCTACAGTGCCCGTTGGGAGTTGGTGCGCATGGCACGGGAGATCGCCACGAAGGTGCGCGACGGGGGACTGACACCGGAAGGGATCACCGAGGAAACGCTCGCGCAACACCTCGCCACCGCCGGTATGCCGGACCCCGAATTGCTCATTCGCACCAGTGGTGAGCAACGCATCAGCAACTTCCTGCTGTGGCAGATCGCGTATGCAGAGCTTTGGTTCACCAACGTGCTGTGGCCCGATTTCAAGAAGGAGCATTTGTTCCAGGCCGTGCTGGACTACCAGAACCGCGAGCGCCGATTCGGACTCATCAGTGAACAAGTTTCCCCAGCCTGACATGCGGATCCCGCTCCTTCTCCTCACCTGGACCATGCTGATCGGTGCTGCGGCACAGACCGGCACTCCGGTGATGGATGCTACGATCCCGCAGGAATACGAGATCGGTGGGATCACTGTGAGCGGTACCGTTACCACCGACCCCAACGCCGTGAAGCTCTTCACTGGCTTGCAAGTGGGCGACAAGGTCACCGTGCCGGGTGAACGTATCTCCAAGGCGATCGAGAACCTGTGGGACCAGAACCTCTTCGGTGATATTTCCATCGAAGCAGCGGAGATCAGGGGGCGCACCATCTTCCTGCACATCATCGTGGAAGAAAAGCCACGGCTCGGAGGTACCAAGTACCCCGGTCTAAGCAGAAGTGTGACCGATAAATTGAGCGACATCGTCCCGCTGCGTTCCGGGCAACAGCTCAGCGAATCGGTGCTCGCCGAGACCAAAGCAGCCATTCGCAGCTACTTCACGGACAAAGGCTATTTGAAGGCGAACGTCACTTTCACGGAAGTGGCCGACACCGCCAAGGGATATCCACGGGTGAACCTGTACATCAACGTGGACAAAGGGCCGAAAGTGAAGATCAAGTCGGTGGACTTCCACGGCAACGAAGCAATCAGCGAGAGTCGGTTGCGCCGGGCCATGAAGAAGACCCGTGGCAAGAAGTGGTGGAACATCTTCGGCAGTTCCAAATTCCTATTGACCGAATACAAGGCGGACAAGTCCAAGGTGATCGATCTCTACAACGAGAAAGGGTACCGCAACGCCGCGTTGGTGAAGGACACCATGTACTACGTCTCGAAGGATCGCGTTCGCATTGAATTGACCGTGGACGAAGGCGGACAGTTCCATTACCGGAACGTGACCATTTCCGGCAATACCAAACACACCACGGAAGAACTGAAGAGCATCTTGAACGTGCGCAAAGGAGACGTTTACGACCGCAAACAATTGGATAGCCGATTGTACATGAACCCGAGCGGGCGCGACCTGAGTTCGTTGTACATGGACGATGGGTACTTGGCCTTCTACCCGGATCCGGTGGAACTGTTGGTGGACGGTGATAGCATCGACCTGGACATCCGGATCCGAGAGGGAAAGCAATACCGCATCCGCAACGTCATCATCAAAGGCAACACCAAGACCAACGAGCACGTAGTGCGCCGGGAGATCCGCACCAAGCCGGGTCAGCTCTTCAACCGGAGCGATGTGATCCGCACTCAGCGAGAATTGAGTACCCTGGGATACTTCAATCCCGAATCACTTGGTGTGAATCCGATCCAGGATCCGCGCACGGGCACTGTGGATCTGGAATACACCGTGGAGGAGAAACCGAGCGACCGTTTGGAACTGAGTGGTGGTTGGGGTGCCGGTCGATTGGTGCTCTCCTTGGGATTGTCCTTCACGAACTTCTCCCTCCGCAACACATTCAACAAGAACGCGTGGTCGCCGCTGCCTTCGGGCGATGGCCAGACCTTGAACCTGCGCGCACAGACGAATGGCGCGTTCTTCCAGAGCTACAGTTTATCCTTCGTGGAACCGTGGTTGGGAGGGCGTAAACCGAATGCCCTAAGCTTCTCCGCGTACTACTCCGTGCAGACCAATGGCGAGAACCGCTTCGTCAACACCACCGACGGTCGCGTGGCCAATCCGCTGCGGCAATCGCTCCTCATCTTCGGTACGAGCCTCGGTTTGGGCAAGCGACTCACTTGGCCGGACGATTACTTCATCCTGCGGCAGACCCTGGGCTACCAGAACTACGACCTGCGCAACTACAGCAGCGGTGCCGTGGTATTCGACTTCACGAACGGGACGAGCAATGTGCTTTCCTACCAATTCCAACTTTCGCGCAACTCCATTGATCAGCCCTTCTTCGCGCGTTCGGGTTCCGACATCACCTTCTCGGTGAAGGCCACACCACCGTTCTCCTTGTTCCAACCCGACCGGGATTGGGCGGCCCTCCCTGCTGCACAGCGCTACCAATGGGCGGAATTCCACAAATGGAAATTCACCACGCAGTGGTTCAATAAACTCACGAACAGCAAGAGCGGCCACAACCTGGTGTTGATGATGCGCGCGGGCTACGGTTTCTTGGGCCGATACAACAACGCCGTAGGCAATTCCCCTTTCGAGCGTTTCTACCTTGGTGGTGCGGCCCTGACAGGATTCCAGCTGGATGGTCGGGAGATCGTGGGTCTGCGTGGATATGACGATTTCTCGCTTTCGCCGAACACGGGGAATTTCATCGTGGCGAAGTACACTACGGAGTTGCGCTTTCCAGTATCGCTCAACCCATCGGCGACCATCTACACGCTGGCCTTCGCACAGGCCGGCAATACCTGGAATACCTTCGACAGCTTCGATCCCTTCAAATTGTACCGCTCCGCAGGCATCGGCCTGCGCCTCTTCCTACCCATGTTCGGCCCCATGGGCTTGGACTACGGTTGGCGATTGGACGACGTACCCAACCAGCCCAACATGGCCCGCAGTCAATTCCATTTCACGATCGGCATAGATCTTGGCGAGCTCTGATCGCGATCGTCTACTTTCGACGACTTCCGCATGAAACGCACCCTCCTCCTACTCACGATCGGGATCGCCCTCTTGCAAGGCACTGCGCTCCACGCGCAACGCATCGCGTTCGTGAACACCCGGTACATCTTGGACAACATGCCGGAATACGAATCCGCGCAGAAAGAATTGGATCGGTTCTCCAAACAATGGCAGGAGGAGATCGATGAGCGCTATGTGCAGATCAAACGCATGCGCGATGCTTACAATGCGGAGGCGATCCTGTTGACCGAGGAAATGAAGCGCACCCGCTTGGACGAAGTGGACCGCCGCGAACGCGAGGCACGCGACCTGCAGAAGAAGCGGTTCGGACCGAACGGGGACCTGTTCAAGAAGCGCCAGGAATTGGTACAACCGATCCAGGACCGGGTGTACGATGCCGTGAAGGAAGTTGCAGGCACGAGCTATGTCGCCGTGTTCGACCTCGGTGGCCAATCCAGCAACCTGCTCTTCGCAAGTGAGAAGTACGACAAGAGCGACAGTGTATTGCGCAAACTGGGCATCCGCCCGGGCAAGGAAAAGGACAGTGGTCCATCCGACGATGATTTCGGAACACCACCAGAAGATGTTCCCGACGAAAAGGACGGCGGAATGCCACAGACCCAGCCACGTGATGGTGGCGGGAAAGACCAAATGCGATCAAAATGACCCATTCGACCATGAAGAACCTCGTACTAGCGTTGGCCCTAGCCCTTACCGGCATGCCTGCCATCGCGCAGACCCTGAAGCTCGGCCACATCGACCGGCAGCAATTGATGTTGACCTTGCCTGAGCGCAAAGATGCCGAATCCAAGATGCAGGCTTTCGCCAAGACCTTGGACGACCGATTGAAGGCCATGGGAGCGGAATACCAGACCATGGTGACCAATGCCCAGGCCGAAGCAGAGACCATGACGCAGACCGCGCGTGAGATCGCCGTACGGGAGATCGGTGAGTTGGAGCAACGCATCGAAGCGGCCCAACAGAAAGCACAGGAGGATCTCGCCAAGCAGGAAGAAGAATTGTTGAAGCCGATGGTCGAACGCACCAATGCGGCGATCGATAAGGTGGCAGCAGCGAACAACTTCACCTACATTTTCGATGTGAGCACCGGGATGGTGTTGTACTTCGACAAAGGCGAGGACATCCTCCCGTTGGTGAAGGCCGAACTGGGCATCCAATAACCTCTACCATCGTTTTGTCCGCCTCCGGCCCGATCGGCATCTTCGACTCCGGCATCGGAGGGCTAACGGTAACGGCAGCCATCAAACAGGCGCTCCCCATGGAGCGCCTGTTCTATTTCGGCGACACCCAACACGTTCCCTACGGACCACGGACGCTCGAAGAAGTGCGGACCTTCAGTTTCGCGATCACCGAAGCCTTGTTGGCACAGGGCTGCAAAATGATCGTGATCGCGTGCAACACCGCCTCCGCCGCTGCATTGCGCCCCTTGCGCGAAGCCTATCCGGACATCCCCTTCGTAGGCATGGAGCCCGCTGTGAAGCCGGCCGTGGAACAGACCCGCTCCGGTGTGGTCGGTGTGATGGCCACCGTAGCCACCTTCCAAAGTGAATTGTACAACACCATCGTTGAGCGGTTCGCGAAAGGCGTGACGGTACTTCGCCAACCCTGCCCAGGATTGGTGCGCCAGATCGAGTCCGGGGCGTTCGATACGCCGGAGACGGAGGCCATGCTGCAAGGTTGGTTAAGCCCGATGATGGAGGCCCACATCGATGCTCTTGTGCTCGGCTGCACGCACTACCCCATCGTTCGTCCATTGATCGAACGGATCGTTGGACCGGAAGTACGCGTGATCGACCCTGCTCCAGCGATCGCCCGGCAAGTGGAGCGGGTATTGGAATATGATGGCCTCCGTTGCGCAGCGCGAACAGAAGGAGTGGATCGGTATTTCACGAGTGGTGATCCAGAGGCCTTCCACCGGATGATGGAACGGTTGGGTTTGGACGGACAAGAAGTTGAACAAGCAACTTGGGAAGAGGCCAATACTCTCACCCTTCCTTGAACCATCCCGCGTACAGGATATAGTTCCGTGCGATCCGTTCGATCTCGCCTTCGCTCAGATCCTTGCTCACCGCACCGATGCGCTTGGCAGGCACACCAGCCACGAGACTGCCCGGCTCCACCACCGTATTCTGTAACACCACTGCCCCAGCGGCGATCACGCTGCCTTCACCGATCACTGCTTGGTCCATCACGATCGCGCCCATGCCGATCAGCACCTTGTCGTGGATGGTGCATCCGTGAACGATCGCGTTGTGCCCGATGCTGACATCGTTGCCAATGGTAAGGCCACACTTTTCGTAGGTGGAATGCAGCACCGCACCGTCCTGGATGTTCACACGATCTCCGATACGAATGGCATTGACATCACCACGCACCACGGCATTGTACCATACACTGCATTGCGTACCCGCAATAACATCACCGATCACAACGGCAGTTTCGGCGAGGAATGCATCGGGTCCGAATCGGGGTGTGAAGCCGTGGACCGTGCGGATGAGGGGCATGGGGTTGTTGGTAGTTGAGAGTTGGCAGTTGGCCCACAGACTCGCTTCGCGAGGTGCGGGAGTTGTTCGGCTCCTTGGCGGATTGGGCTTGGTTCTTCGTTGCTCCTTGTTGGCTCGTTGGCGGGAAGGGCTGAGGATTCTCAATTCGCACGGATCAACATGGAGTGATCACCAGAACGACCAACACTGGAAATGCGCTTCATGACACCCAGAGCTAGGCATTCCTACCAACGATTAACCATGAACCAATCACCCTTACTCCTTCTTCTCGGGCTGTCCGCACCCTTCCTTCTGGCAACAGTCGGGCAGCTTCTTGAAAGCTTCCGGATCACCGGGAAGGTCGTCCGCGTAGTAACCCAACTTGGTCACGGCCTGTCGGATGGCATCTGGATCGGTCTTCTTGGCGGTATACTCCACGTGGATCCGGCTGGACGCTAGATCCACAGAAACGGATTTCACGCCCTTCTCGTAGATCAGGTTCTCTTCGATGGTCTTCACGCACATGTCGCAAACGGTGCTGGTCTTTATGTCCACTTGCGCGGTCTTCTTGTCTTGGCCCATCAAAAAGGTGCTGAGGGCGATCAGGGAAATGGTCAGTAGGTGTTTCATGGTGTTACGTCTTGCTTCTTCTTTGGGATGGTAAATCGGAAACCGCCGTAGATCATCGCCTTGTTCGTCGGCCCCCAGATCAAGGACGCGTCAAAATACGGGCCGAACGGATCCTCGGCGGCAATTATTTGTTGTTGCTGCAACGTGCTCGTCAGGTTCTCCCCACCGAGGTAGATCTCCCAAGCGCCCAGCACGCGCGTGACCTGCGCATGTAGCGTGCCATAACTGGGCGAACGTTGTGCCATTCGGTAGGCTTCTGGGTTGCCGCTCGTGTTCGGTATGCGTCCTTCCCCGAAAATGTTCAGCGAAACATCCGCCCGCCAATGTTCCTTCTTATCCGTGTAGGCCAAACTCACCAGACCACGATGTCCTGGCGTGAATGGACGTTCACGTAGCACGCTGTCGTAGGTGGTCTTTGCTTCATAATAGCGGTAGGAAAGTTTGAGGTCGAGCTGACGTGTTACCTCCACTTGCAGATCGGTGAGCAAACTGTTCGCGTAAGACGAACCATCCAAGTTGTAGAAAGCCACGGTGGTGGGCGCGCGATCCAGATCCGTCACCACTTGATGGGTGAATTCCGTGCGATAGAGATCCACGTTGAACGCCCACTTTCTTTCTAGCCATTTGAACTTGTGTTGAAAGGAACCACCGATATTCCACGAACGCTCCATGCCCAAATTCCCTTCCACTACAACGTTCCGCGAGCTGGCCATTACACTGCTGTTCTCGATCAACGGCAACGCGGTGCGGAAACCTTGTCCGGTGGAGAACCGCACATTCGTCAGAGGTCCCAGATCGTATTTCGCATGCAGGCGTGGTGCGATGTTGTTGCCGAAGTAGGAATTCATATCGGCCCGTATGCCACTTACCAGAGTAAGGCCGCCGCGCTTGATGGTGTACTCCGCAAAGGCACCGGGCATCCGTTCCACACGACCGAAGGTGCTGTCGCGAAAGGCCTCATCGTACTCATCGAACTGATAGCTCAAACCGGCCTTCAATTGATCCGTCCCTGTTCCGAGCAACATCTGATACACGGCACTCACGTACATGCTCTGCTGTTCGCCCGTATACACGCGCTCACCAAAGCGCGACCCGACCTCATGCTGTCGCCCTGCAAAAAGGAAACCGACACTCTTCGTGGGGTCGTTCTTGAATACGATGCCCTGCTTACCGAACACATCGATCAATTCATTGTTGATGTCCACTATGTACGGGCGCGTGTCGCGATCCATGAACCGGGGCTGTCCAAGGAACTCCTCTGTCTGCCCACCGATCCGTTCATCGGTCACATACCGTAAGCCGATCTGCGTCATGCCGCGTTCAGTGCGTCGCATCCACCGATCCATGATATTGAAGCGCTGTGACTTCGGTGAATCCAAGAAACCATCCTTGTTCTGGTCCATCTCCTGCTGGAACATGTTCCCGTGGACCATCAAGATATTACCGCTGTTCTTTCCAGTGGATTGCGCACTGTGGACATTCGCTTCCATCCGTCCTTGCGAATTGCCGTAGATATTCATGAACAACGGTCCTTCCGCCAAAGGGTCCAACAAACAAAGATCGATCTGGCCGGTCATGGCATTGGGTCCGTTCACCGCAGTGCCAAGACCTTTACTCAGATTGATGTCCTGGATCCATGTACCGGGGATCAGCGTAAGTCCGTAGGCCGAAGAAAGTCCGCGAATGAAGGGGAGGTTCTCCAAGCTGATCTGCGCATACCGACCATCGAGACCGAGCATGCGGATCGTCTTTGTTCCGGACACGGCATCGCTGTAGTTCACATCCACCGTTGCGTTGGTCTCAAAGCTTTCGCTGAGGTCGCAACAGGCCGCGCGTTTCAGTTCCTTGGCACCGATGTTCTCCGTGGCGATGGTAGTGCGTGTGCTCAGTTGTGTGCCGCTCACACGCTCTACGATCTGCACCTCCTTCATGTCCATGATGTGGTGAAGAGTGATCTTCAACGGCTTTGTTGGCGACTGTTGTAGCAGCGTGGTATCGGCCTTGAAGCCGACATAGCTTGCTACCAGTTGTGCCGGCCATTGCGGAGGTGCAGCCAATGAGAAGCCACCATCCATATCGGTGGTCGTCCCGGTGGTCGTTCCAGCCCAAAACACATTCGCGGCGAAAAGTGGACCTGCATTGGGCCCATCGCCGGACACAGTTCCCGTGGTTTGAGCGAACACACCACCACATATGGTGATCCAAAGTGAAGTAAGTAGTGATCTCGTTCCTATCGACATATTCAAGTTCCTGAAGTGTACACAACGACACCGGAGCTGTGCTCCCTTCGCCCGAAGGCGGAAGTCAAGAACTAGACGCGCTGAACGCTGAACGCAATAAGGCGATCAGGACCTGAAATGGGTGGTGGACGAGAATCCAGCCACGTTGTTCCAACACTTTCACAGATGGGAACCTGGAGGAACAACACTTGCGTTGTCATCCACACGGCAGGTGGAAGGACGGTTGGTGAATGCGGGACGAAGTCGGTCAAGTCGGCCTGCGCCATGGAGAATGCACAGCAGGTCGCAGCAACCGTTTGTCCTTCCGTACAGTTATCTCCGCAGCACTCGTCGGCCATACCCATCGAAAGCTCAGAGTGCCCTCCGATCAAGCAGGTCATACGGCTTAGCATGGCACCGCTACTCGCGAACAGGAAAAGCACGACCATGCAGGCCGTGATCCATGTGTTCCGTTGTAGCAATTGGCGCATGGTGCAAAAGTAAGGTATCGAGGTTATCCCGACTTCGTTCGGGCCATGGTTCGGTGCTTGGGAAAAGGGAACCGGGGCATTCTGAACTGTCATTTAGATATCAACTTTAGATCAACAATGGGATGGGATACGAAAAGGTGCAGTTAGCTTCAACCACCAATTCACCTTAACCTATTACACAATGGATAGCCAAGCCAAGCCAAGCCAAGCCAAGTCTAGCCAAGCATAAGCGAAAGCGCTGGGGCGTTGCCCTGCTTGTAGGAATGAGTTTTGTCGGAACAACGCCTTTCGGGAGTTCGGTTGCCGTGGGGCAAATGCAGTTGGAGTGGGAGCATTGGGATAGGCCGGACATGATCCCCAATGGAGAGCAGTTTGCGAATGGCGTTTGGAGTTCGTTCACAAGTGGAACGAATAGCCCAATGACATCCGGCAAGGATTGGTACTATTCTATGGTCAAGGTCTATGAACCGCCCCAAACACTAGGCGATCCTCTGGGAGCACACATCGGATACGTCTGCGCCGGGTACATGGGTTGGTCCAATTGGCGTGGACCTTTGAACGGATGTACCTCCCAAGCAAACAATTCAAACTTCCCCAATTACCCAGGAACTACTACCACAGGGACTGGAAACTTGCGTATGGCAGTGGTACGTTATCGTTTGGATGGCACGATCTTTTGGATGAAAGGATACCATGAAGGTTCACTGAACGGAGTGATCCAGGATTCCAATGGCGACATTGTCGTTTGCGGCATTGGCTTGAGCGATGCGCATGATGTATTCAGTGATATTGGGAGTGTTCACCCGCTATATGTAAATCCACAGAGCGGTGAGACGCTAAGAACATTCACTGATCAGAACCCATTGAGTTGTCCTTCTGGAAATTCACAGCAAAGAGGTGTAATGTTCGCGATGAAAGTCGATCATTTGGACGGGAACGTTAAATGGAACACGTACATGAGTCCAGACCACATGCTCACGGGCAATGACGATCTGACCGAGGCCCGCAACCGTTCGTTCGCGCACGATCTGGTCGAGACCAAACGGGTGGTAAATGGACAGCCTGTGATCGGTTATCGTGTGGTAGGCTATGCACGTACGTTGGAGCGTCTTGGTCAGAACGGAGGAACCTTCTTAAGCCGTTGGGAGCGACCATTTATGGTACAGTTGGATGAGGACGGTTATTTGACGTGGCGCAAATTGGTTGATGATCAGGACCTCGCCCCTTTGCTCAATCCCACGACCGGTGAACAAACCGCGAAGTTCCAAGCCATCGACAAAGTGGTCGATGGGAATGGTGATGAGTTGTTCGTTCTTAGTGGAACAAGAGGGGCTGTTGTTCCTTCTGTCTTCGCACAATACTGGAAAGAAACGTCACAGGACAACGATTGGGTTCCCCCTGGCGTGGGAGGTAACGGATGGACCCGAGATATGGGTAACCAACCGGGTGAATTCCCTGGCCATTCCCCGGGAAGTGGAAAATTTGTTAGTGATATTCTCTTCCATTCAGATGATGGGCCGTACAGTGTCATTTTACCGGTGATGGACAATTTACGCGGAGGGTTTGTGGCGGATGGTTTGTTGTACAAACTCGCGTTACTGGATGGGACTGTCCAAGAGGCAACTGACATAGGTGAGCTTCATGCCTTCGACCTCCGTGTGGGACTGACCGCCATGAACAACGGGAATATTGGACTTTGCTGTACCAAGTGGCCTGCTGGGAAAAGTTGGGAGAGCGATCGCTACGGCTGGAACGATTTGATAGAGGATGCACGAACTTGTTTTTCCGGACTGGCGGTCCAGAATGGCCTTCCCGCAGACCAGTTTGAGACGTGGGATTTGCAAAACCCGGAAATCCTCAGCTTCTACGGTTCCCAGTCCTACGTAGCCGAACTCAGCGGTACCGACCTATCCCTGATCTGGGAAAAGCAGTGGCAGCATAAACTTGACCCCGCTGGAGGCGACGACTGCTACCCAGGCAATGTGCGCCGCCGCCAGTGCAACTTCAAATTGGTAGAAAGCCCAGATGGCGGCCTCGTCGTATGCGGCAACACCGGCCACAACTTCGACGATGCGTACATCGCCAAGCTGGCACCTTGTGAAGATGTCTTTGCCTATACCACCGAGTTACCCCTTGATGCCAACGGCGAGCACCACATAACCACCAATACCGAGTGGACCGAGGACCTGAACATCCAAGGTAGCATCGTGGTGGACCCCGGCAAAACCCTTACCGTGAATACCGCCACGATCGGGTTTGCGGCAAGTACCCCTTCCTTGAAATCGAATATCGTGGTACAACCCGGCGGCACCCTGATCGTGAAGAACAACGGCCATTTGACCAGCGCCCCGGAGTGTACCGGACAAGGCATGTGGGATGGGGTGAAGGTGCTTGGGAATGGGACTACGGTGGGAGCGGGAACGGCGATCGTCCAAAGCGGTGGAAGAGTGAGCAATGCTCTTTCTGCATTCCGTTGTTCCGAAGGACACCCGACGGACCCACTCCAAGGCAACACCATGTCCGGCGGTATTGTGCAAGCAACCGACGCGATCTTCGAGAACAACTTCTTCGATGTGGTCACTCGCCCGCACGCGGATATCGACCCTGTGATCTGGGGTCCTAGCTCATTCACGAACAGCAGGTTCATCCGCACAAAACCGTTGAATGACCCGAATTTGGCTCCAGGTGTACGCTTGAGCTTGATGGCCTCTGCGAATACCGAGTTCCTCGGCTGTTCGTTCGTGAATAGCTCCACGGTCGCGAATCCGCGATTCCGGGGTGGTGCCATGCATTCCATCAACACCGCCGTGCGAGTTGACCAGATGCCGAATACCACGGACAGGACCCAGTTCAAAGGCTTCAGCATGGCGGTGTTACACAGCGCCTACGAACCCACGAAAGCCGCGCATTTTAATGCCTGCGATTTCAAAGAGAATCTGCGCGGGGCCTTCATTGCGGGCACCCCGAACGCCATCGTGACCAACAACACCTTCGCCGTGACCGATGAAGCCCTTACCGAACTAGGCATCGAAGGCACCTACGGCGCCTACCTGCATGGTTGCACTGGCTTCGAGTTCGAGGAGAACACCTTTACCGCATCTGGAACGGACCATCCGAAGGTTGGCGCCATTTTCAAGAATACGGGCTTGGAGGACAACTTCTTCTACAACAACACCTTCAATGGTTTCGCTGATCTAAGCGAACGTAGCGTTGGCAGCTTGGTCATGGGCACCAATGCCGGGGTGGATGGTACCGGATTGCGCATAAAGTGCAACGATTATAGCGCCACCAGCACCAATGACCATGATGTGGCATTTACAGGGAGTACCGTGTTAATTGCCACAGATCAAGGTTCTGGCGTGAACGAAGAAACTCCTGCGGGAAACACCTTCGCCAATGTGGACCCCTTGACCTGCAACGACAACGATGAGCAACACCTCTTTGTGCAATACCCGGTGGATGGTGTGAACGTGTTCCAATACTGGCACCACCAGCCTCAACAATCGGTGGAATTGGTGCCGCACTGCGCGTCAGCACCTATTAATCCGGACACGTGGTACTTCAACTCGTTCTGGCAGTACAGTAAACCAGCGGCTTGCCCATTTGATGTCAGCGGCTTTACGGACATCGCCGATGACGAAACCGTGGCAGGAATTGCAGATGACCAATACGACGTACTGAAGGATGTGTACACGAATTGGAAGGATGGTGGCGATACCGAAGGGTTGGTGGACTATGTGAAAGACCCCGCCCATACCAGCTACGAGGTGCGCAACCAGTTGATGTTAGTTGCACCCAAAGCCAGCAAGGAAGCGTGGGTAGAAGCCTTTGCACGGGAACCCGCCATGAACAGTTGGCATTTGGCGCAAGCTCTATTGGCCAACAGCCCCTTGGAACCCGCCGTCATGAACATGATGAAAGATTCACACCTCACCCCTTTCTACAAGGATCTGGTGAAAAATGGCCAGAACGGCGGTATAAGCATGCACAGCATTTACAAAAGTGAGATCGCCCATTTCTACGGCCAAAAGGCCACGGCCTTGCAAGCAATGTTGCGCAAGAGCATGACCAGCACCGACCCAACGGCCCGTGCGCTTACCAAACAAGCCTTGGACGATTACCCGACCACCGGTGCCGATGCCGCAAAGCTGGCCCTCTATTACATGGCCAACGACCTATCTCCTGCCCGTTCCTTGGTGGATGCGCACCTGCTTGCAGGCGGAGAGGACAAGGATTACTGGACGGTACAAGATCTCCTGATCGATCAATTAGGCGCTTCGCAATCACCACTCGCGCTCGACGCCAATGGTGTTTCGATCCTGCAGAACATCGCGACCAACGATGGTCTGGGTGCGGCAGAGGCGCAAGCTTGGCTCGCTTTGCTGGGCCAACCGACCGTGGAAGAAGTGATCTTACCGGGTTCTACCAAGCAATTACGGCGCAACACTGCGGAAGTGGCAAGCGAAAAACAGGAGGAACCCATGCTCTCGGCTTACCCGAACCCAAGCAATGGGCCTGTTTACATGGTCTACCACGTTCCGGAAGGCGTTGAGCGAACAGAGATCCTGATCCATGATGGTAGCGGTCGCTTAATACGAACGGAGAATGTGGCCGCCAAGAACGGGATCCTGGAATTAGAGGCCAAGGCACTTGCATCGGGCCTGCATATAGCCAGCCTTTACTTTGATGGTATACAGGTAGGAACGGCCAAAGTGGAGGTGATCCGTTGAGCCATGCTTCGAATTGGATATTGTTGGAACGTGCTGTTGTACTACTGCTTGTGCAGTGGTGCAGCAGCACAAACCTTCAATATCCGTGTGGATCCTCAAGGAAGCGTTGGCAATAGTGGTACTGGTTGGAGCATTGAACCAACGACCGATGGTCGGTTCATAGCCATAGCAGCAGTGAATTACTTGGACAGTACAACGCAATTGTTCTACAGCTCTGTAGTCACCGCGATCTTGATCGATGCACAAGGAACGGTCCTATCAGTGGAAAGGGTCATTGATTCCTTGCATGCCACCTATCCCGGTTGGAGCAATAGCACTGGCAGGCGCATTGATGGTGGCTTTTGTGTGGGGGGGAACACTTTTCGAACTGATACCCTTGGCAACTGGATCTCTAGGGCGGCTCTTTTCCAATTCTCATCAGACGGGTCGCACGAGGCAACCGTCGCAGTTTCCCCAGATGATCAAAGCTGGATCGGCCGCCAAGCCAAACAAACCCCGGATGGCGGATTTGTGATCTGTGGGGAAACCAGTGCGGTTGGAAACGCATTAGAAGCCTTCGTGATCAAGACAGATGCGGTGGGGAACGAAGAATGGACCAACACCTACGGCGGGGAATGGAACGACTACATGGTTGCGATCGACAATGCAGAAGATGGGGACTATTTCAGTGGTGGCCAAGCTCGCATTTCTGCTAGTAACAGGCAGTTCTGGGTTCAACGTTTGTCCAATTCTGGGGATGTAATTTGGGATCGCAAGTGGGGTGGTCCATTTCCTGAATCGAATGCGAACGTCACAGTGGCCACCAACGGGGATGTGCTCGTAGCGGGAAGTTGGTCCTATGGGAACAATGCACTGGGTCGGCGCTATTTAGCAAGACTCGACCCTTCGGATGGTTCGTTCATTTGGCAGCGCGAATACGGCAGCCAAACGATCGACGTGGCCCTTCAAGTAGTCAAAGAAGTATTTCCTTCTATGGACCTGATCTCCGCAGGCCCCATGGCTCAGGGCCTCGAGTACTTTGGAACCTTATTCAGAACCACCAGCGCCGGTGATAGTCTATGGATGCGCTACTACCAATACTATGACGACGTCGTCAGCAACGGCAAAGCGTTCTTTCGCGATGTAGAACCTACTCCTGATGGCGGTTTCATTGCGTGTGGTTCGGCACTGCCAGTTACACACGCCGACACCCTGCAATACACCCAAGACGTATGGGTGGTAAAGACCGACAGCATGGGCTGCATAGAACCGGGGTGCCATGTAATAACCGGTGTGGAAACGCAGATCACCAATTTGAAAGATGTGCTGCGCGTGTGGCCCAACCCGGTGGCCGCTGGCAGCGCCATGCAAGTAAGCGTGGAACTACCCGAAGGCTTCGCCGTGCAAGGCCAGTTGCGCCTAACCATTACCGATGCGCTGGGTAGGTTGGTGCAAGAGCAGAACATCCCAAGCACCTCTGGCACCATCCCCCTCTCCCTCGGAGAGGGGTTAGGGGTGAGGGGCATTTACCACTTGCACGTGAGCGATGCGCAGCGTTGGATCAGTGGGGTTAGCTTCGTTGTAGAATGACAACAGCTCAATACGGAATGGCCAAAAACAAGTGGATCTTGACCGGGACCGTTGCCGCCAAGAACGGGATCCTGGAATTAGAGGCCAAGGCGCTTGCATCGGGCCTGCATATAGCCAGCCTTTACTTTGATGGCATACAGGTAGGAACGGCCAAATTGGAGGTGATCCGTTGAGCCATGCTTCGAATTGGATATTGTTGGAACGTGCTGCTGTACTGCTGCCTGTGCAGTAGTGCAGCAGCACAATCCTTCAACATTCGGGTGGACCCGCACGGCACTGCAGGAAATGCAAGCACTGCTTGGAGTATTGAACCGACGACGGATGGAAGGTTCATCGCTATTGTAGCTGCAGATTACTATGACAGTACGTTTCAAACTTTCTCAAGTTCGGTGGTCACCTCCATTCTGATCGACGAACAAGGAACGGTCCTTTCGGTCGATCGAGTCGTAGACCCAGTACACGCGACGTATCCAGGTTGGAGTAACAGTACCGCAAAGCGAATTGACGGCGGGCTAGTTACTGGGGGAGGCAATTTCCGGTTAGACTCCCTCGACAACTGGGTACAACGCCCTGTTCTGTTCTTTTTCACTGCAGATGGTGCGGCCGAAGGCTATGTTGAACTAGGTCCAGACGACCAAGAGTGGATCGGTCGCCAAGCCAAACAAACCCCGGATGGCGGATTTGTGATCTGTGGGGAAACCACTGTAGATGAGTTGCAGTCCGATGTGTTCGTGATCAAGACAGATGCGGTGGGAAACGAAGAATGGACCAACACCTACGGCGGGCAGTGGAATGATTACTGCAAATCGATCGAACCAAGACCCGGAGGTGGATATTTCTTGGGCGGTCAGTTTCGGGTTACATCCAGCAACCGGCAGATCTGGGTTGTGGCCTTGAATGATACCGGTGGTGTTCTCTGGGATCGAACATGGGGTGGAGAATTCGAGGATCTCAGCGCACACATCGTCTCCCTTGCGGATGGCGGAATTCTTGTAGCAGGTGGCCTGGGCTATGGTACGAATGGCCCCTATCGGCGGTACTTGGCGAAACTGGATCCAACCAACGGCGAGTTCATCTGGCAGCGAGAATACGCAGCGGCAGAAGCGGAATGCGTTTTCCATGTCGCTCACGAAATATCGCCCAATGGGGACATTATCGCGGGAGGTTATGGCAGGTTGAACTTGAATTATTTCGGCACCCTATTGCGCACCACTAGCGAGGGTGACAGCCTTTGGATGCGCAACTACCAGTACTACGACGATATCATCACCAATGGCCGCGGCCTCTTCCGCGATGTGATCCCCACACCCGATGGCGGCTTCATAGCCTGTGGTACAGCACTACCCGTTACCCATGCTGACACCCTGCTCTACACCCAAGACGTATGGGTGGTAAAGACCGACAGCATGGGCTGCATAGAACCGGGGTGCCATGTGATAACCGGTGTGGAAACGCAGATCACCAACTTGAAAAATGTGCTACGCGTGTGGCCCAACCCGGTGGCCGCTGGTAGTGCCATGCAAGTATGCGTGGAACTACCCGAAGGCTTCGCCGTGCAAGGCCAATTGCGCCTTACCATAACCGATGCACTGGGCAGGTTGGTGCAAGAGCAGAACATCCCAAGCACCTCTGGCACCATCCCCCTCTCCCTCGGAGAGGGGTTAGGGGTAAGGGGCATTTACCACCTGCACGTGAGCGATGCGCAGCGTTGGATCAGTGGAGTTAGCTTCGTTGTAGAATGAGAACATGCACCGTTGCCCACTCAGCCCACCTTTGGGTTGCGCTTGAACACATTACCCGTTCGGCTATGGCCCAAACTTCCTACTGGGTTTGCGTTTCACGTGGACTATGCGATAAATGAACACTTCCTGTCCTACGATCTCGTAGACCATGCGGTACGGGAACTTGCGAAGCATCGCGTGTCGGAAGTTGCCTTTACGCGGCTGGTATCCATAAGGGTTAGCCTCTACGGAATCGTAACATTCTTTCAACGCCGCCATGAGGCGCTCGCCTAACTGCGGACGGATAGTGTGGTACCAGAAGAAGGCTTCGAGCACATCCTTGGCAGCGCTGTCGCGCACGACCACCCCAAAGCTCATTTCTTGATCATCTCACGGGCCATGCGCTGAACTTCCTCCCAGGTATAGGAACCTCCTTCACCGCGCAAGCGCTCGGCACGCAGCGATTCCAGTTCGGCCAGCTCTTCATCGCTTATGTCGCTGTCCTCTACTTCGGTATCGATCACTTCGCGCAGTCGGTCAAGGATAGCCGTATCGCGGAGGGCCAACATGCGCTGCACCAGTTCGAGCTTCATCGCTGCGATATCCATGTTCTTTCGGATTGTGTTGTAAAGTTACTGAGCCAGCGAGAACGATCCATTGTGTTTCGTCTTTAGACTTTGGCAGGGTGTCCGCCACCAAACCTCCGCCGGCTCTGTCCGGTGCTTTTGGTGCAAGAGCACGGTGTTGGCAGCACAACCGAACAACCAACAACTGGCCAAGCGGCATTTACTACCTGCACGTGAGCGATGCGCAGCGTTGGATCAGTGGAGTTAGCTTCGTTGTAGAATGACAACCGAACCGATGAACACAGGGATCCAACAGCTCCGACGCAGTGATCGAAGTTCCAATGAAACCCGGAAGCATCACCCACCATCTCTTGGGATGCCAGCCTACCGACGCACCTACCTTTGTACCCGTCCGCGCCCTAATGGCAACGGCGAGTAGTGCATGTCAGAACCTGTAAAACGTCCGCCCGTTACTGTTTACGCCGAAAGCACGCCAAACCCGGCCAGTATGCGGTTCGTGAGCAGCCGGATGCTCGTGAGTGACGGACGGCTTTTGGAGTTCCGGACCCCGGAAGAACCCGTAGGTGTTTCACCACTTGCCGAGAAGATCTTCAACCTTCCGTTCGTTACCGGGATCTTCCTGTCGAGCAACTTCGTGACGGTGACCAAGAACAATGCAGTTACGTGGGATCTGGTCCAGCTTGAATTGCGCGAATACATCCAAGAGTACCTCAACACCGATGGCCGCGTGGTATATGAGGATGCACCGTCGCAAGCACTTGCTGATGCGAACGAACGTGCGAGCACCCATGCCACCGCAACAAATGCGGAGGATGAGAAGATCATCCAGATCTTGGAGGAATACATCCGCCCTGCGGTGGAAGGAGACGGTGGGCACATCGCATTTAAAAGCTTCGAAGATGGCCTGGTCACGGTATCGTTGCGCGGTTCGTGTAGTGGTTGCCCCAGCAGCATGGTCACGTTGAAGCAAGGCATCGAGAACTTATTGAAGCATGAAGTTCCGGGCGTTCGGGAGGTGGTTGCTGAGGAATTATAGTGTTGAGGTTGAAGGGTTGAGGGTTGATAGGGGTTGCGGGTTGGGCCGGTGCATTGATACTGCGAATTTCCAGCCGGATCGATCTCGATCCATTGTGCGCTGGTCATGTTGCGGGTTATTCGTAATCGTTCCGCTTGCGAAACGGCATCTTACGAGCGAGGGCATTCAACCCTCAACCATTCACCGCGAGGAACGAAGCGGTTCAACCCTGAACCTCTCAACCTTCTTTATGCATTCCAACCACCCAGTGCATCTACACTAAAACACACGACGATGCGCTACACGACTTCACTCCTATTGATCGCCATGCTGGCCCATTGGGCCGTGCAGGCACAGAACCTCGGCGAGATCCGTGGTCAGGTCTTCGATCCGAACGGCGACCCACTGCCCTTGGCCAACGTGTACACCAAAGTGGCCGGGGAAACTGTTGGCTCCGTCGCGGACATGGATGGCCGGTTCGTACTGAAACCGCTGCCCACCGGCCTCTATGGGGTATCGATCTCCTACACCGGGTACAAGCTCGTGGAAGTTCCGGGCGTGGAAGTGACACCGGACCGTGCCACCTATATTAAGGATGTACGAATGAATTTCGGGGAGCTCACCGAAGTGGAGATCATCGCCTACGAACGGAAACTGATCACTGTGGATGATCCAAGCCGGATGAGCCTACTCGCTGCGGAATTCGAGAAAGACGCCAACCGCAAAGACCCCATCCAGTTCATCGGAAAGAGTTTTGCTGGTGTAACGCCGAGCGCGAACGGCGAAGGCCTTTACTTCCGTGGAGCAAGGACAGAGAATACCGTGAGCTTCATCGATGGCATCAAAGTGAGCGGAGGGGTGCCGAACATACCACCGAGCGCGATAAGTAGTGTGTCGGTGTACACCGGCGGGCTACCCGCACGTTACGGCGATGTGACCGGCGGCGTTATCGTGATCGAAACGAAGACCTATGCGGAGATGTACCAAGCTGCGCGGAAACGAGAAGCGTTGGTTCGACAAGACCAAGACCTGGACGATCAATAGATGTTCTTGCGCCGCAAGGCCATAGCGACCCTCACGGACGAGGAATTGGTGCAACTCCTGCGGGAGGGGCACCGTTCCGCTTTGGGCGACCTGTGGGACCGGTATGCGGATCTGCTTTTTGGCGTGGGCATGAAGTATTTGAAGGACGCCGAACGCAGCAAGGACGAGGTGGTGGAACTGTTCGCAGGATTGACCGAGCTGATCCGGAAGCACGAGGTGAAGAACTTTCGTCCATGGTTGCATACGGTGATGCGCAACCGATGCCTGCAAGCGCTGCGAAAAGCGGACAAGACCATCCCTTTGGCAGAGGATCTCGCCCGCAGCAGTGATCCAGCGGAACAAGACGATGCCGTGCTGCACGAAGCCTCGCTGCAACAACTGGAGCAGGCCATTTCCCAATTGAATAGCGAACAGGAACAGTGCATCCGACTCTTCCATTTGAGACAGCGCAGCTACCAACAGGTGGCCCAAGACACCGGACTCAGCACCGAACAGGTCCGTAGCTTTCTTCAGAATGGACGGCGCAACCTTCGGCTGATCCTTGAACGCGTAAAAACGACCCAGCACCATGCCGACCAGAACGCATGATCGCTTCACACCGCACGGCAGCTTGACGCGCGATCAGTTGTTGGCCTATGCCGAAGGCCGATTGAACGCGACCGAACAACACCAGGTGGAATTGCACCTCGAAGCGGATCCGCTCTTGCGCGAAGCCATGGAGGGTCTGCGTATGCCAGGTGCTGCGGCAGCTCTGGCTCACCTCGCTCAGGAACGACCAACACCCAAGGGCATCAATGCCGGATCCTGGTTGGTCGGTGGCGCTGTAGCCGTTGCGATCGTTGCGGTACTGTGGTGGCAACTGAATGATCGGGAAGAACCCCTTGCCGAAGTGGGACCACGTGTTGAGCATAAGCCGGCATCTGTCCCGAGTGGATCCACCGAGATCGTTCCCTTGGCGTTCACGGAGATCGACACGGCCACGGAGATCGCCGAGATCTTGCGCATCGGACATGCTGCGACGGATCGGCACGCACAGGCATCGGAAGCAACGGTGGAGCGGATCATGGTGGAACGTATCGGTGCCCGGCCGATCACCGTGGATCAGCAGACCGAAACACCAGCGGCAGATCCGAGACCCGCGCACAACATGGCGCTGCATTGGATCTATCTACACGACCTGAAGGTCGCCGACCCGAAGGACCTGTACGCTGCCGAACCTTTGTTGATCAGCGAACCGGAGCACGTCCCAGCGCGTTTCGCGGACGGTCAGCAACGAACAGCGGCTATGGCGGAACAACGGCAGATGCGCTACACGCCGTTCATGGAAGAGGCTCTGAGCAAATTCGTACGCAACGACCACAAGGGCTGCTTGGAGGATCTACGCTTCCTCATGGGGCAATATCCGGACGATGTGAATGCCTTGTTCTACGCCGGGCTGTGTTGCTATAACCTGGGCATGAATGAACGGGCCAAGGAATTCTTGCAGCGCGCGGCCACACATCCAGTTTCGCTCTTTGATGAGGAAGCAACGTGGTACCATGCTCTTTCCTTGGAACGACTCGGAGATGGGGATCAGGCCCGGATCGAGTTCGCACGGATCGCAAAGGCCGGAGGCTACTATGCAGAACGTGCTTCGAATCATGCGTCACAACACTGAATCACTGACCAGAACGACCGACGGGCCAGCGCTTTCGCCCTGACCCGCCAGTCTCCCTTGGTCCCTACCTACCCTACTTCGAAAGCACCTTGAATTCAGTTCGGCGGTTCCGCTGATGTTCGTCTTCAGTACACTTGGTACACTCACAAGTTTCGCTCGGCTGGCTTTCGCCATAGCCCTTGCTGGTGATGTTATCCTTGGGGATCCCGTTGCTGATGATGTAGTCCACGGCGCTCTTGGCGCGTTTCTCCGAGAGGGACATGTTGTACGCGTCCTTGCCACGGCAATCGGTATGTGAGCTGAGTTCGATCTTCACTGTTGGATTGTCCTGCAGGGTGGCCACGAGCTTGTCCAATTCCACGGCAGCATCAGGTCGGATATTCCACTTGTTGTAGTCGTAGAAGATGTTCTCCAAGCGAACCACCTGATCCACCACCAAGGGGAACAACTTGAAATCGGTACGGATGACCTCGCTGGGTTTGCCTTTGGTACTGATCCGCGCACTTTGTTTGAAGAAGGCCTCCTTTTCAGCTTTGATCCGGTAGTCGCTCTCTGGCTTCAACGGGAAAGCATACTTGCCGCTCGCATCGGTGGTGATCGTCTCCAACACATTGTCCTTGCCATCCGTCAAGGTCACGGTAGCCCCAGCCAAGGGCGCTCCGGTCTCGCCATGGAAGACGAACCCTTCCGCAGCGTAATCGTACTTGAGCATTTCCACCACGATCTGTTCCAGCGGATCATCGTTCGTGCTGAGGGTAAGTTCCTTCTGGAAATAACCGTTCTTGTTCGCTACCAGGACGTACTTGTCCTTGTATGGCACCTCGATGTTGAACTTTCCTCCGGGTTGGCTTTCCACCTTGAAGTTCTCGATGTAGCGACCGGCTTCGTCCTTCATGACCAAAGTGGCACCATCGATGGGTACACGTGATTCTTGATCCACCACGACCCCTGCGATGTACACGGTCGGAGGGCGCACGGTACAACCATAGATATCATCACTGCCCTGCCCCCCTTCGCGATCGCTCACGAAGAATCCGGTGGTATCGTTGATGAAGACCAGACCGTGATCATTGAAGCGCGTGTTCATGGGATAGCCCATGTTGAACACCCTACCCGGACCTGCTTTGGTCAGCCTAGCATAGAAAAGGTCCAGTCCACCCAACCCGGCGTGTCCGGAACTGGCGAAGTACAGGGTACTGTCCCGGTGCAGATACGGGAACATCTCATTGCCCGCGCTATTCACTTCTGGTCCCATGTTGATCGGCGCGCCCCATTGACTACCCAACTTCTCGCAATACCACACATCGGTACCTCCATGTCCTCCGGGACGATCACTCACGAAGAAGAGCTTAGCACCATTCGGAGAAATGCTTGGATGTCCGTAGTTGTATTCTGGATCGTTGTGGTCAAATGGAATGAGGCTGCCCCATTCCGGCTGACCGAATTCACCAGTGATCACATCCGTGTAGAAGATGCCCAGATTCAATTCGCCGCGTTCGTTCTTGTCCAGCGAACCGTAGTAGAAATTGTTCCGTGTGAAGTAGAGTCGATTGGAGGTGGAATCGAAGGAACCGACCCCATCGTGGTAGCGGCTGTTCACATCCTTGCGCATCACCAACGGCTCTTCTGCGATCTCCCCTTTCAGCAACGCGGAGTAGAGATTCAAGAACGGCTGATCATCCCAAGCATAGGTCCGATGGCCACCCACCCCATCTCCACGTGCGCTAGCGAACAAAAGCAATTCCTCCATGACACCAGGGCCTAGATCGGCCTGTGGCGAATTGATCGGCAGGGAACGCACTGTTGCACTTGCGCTGTCGCGCATGAGCCGATCGAACACGGCGGTGTTGTTCAAATACCCGACCACCCGTGGATCCTCCGGTCGAAGGGTCGCGTAGGTGGCATACCATTCCAAGGCCTGCGGATACTTTCCGTTAGCGCGCAGTTGCTCGGCATAAGCGAACACATCGTCCGGTGTTTGTGTACCGGTGCCCATCAGTTTCAAGTAGGTGGCTTCCGCTTTCGCCGGTTGCCCCATCTTCCGATAGGCCAGTGCCAACCTCCGCATGTCGGATGCTTCGGCCTTTCCACTGGCCACGAGGTCCTCGTAAATGGCGGCCACCTTCGGGTAATCGAATACCTCGGAATACCGGTCGGCCATACGCTCCTTGAGCTTCTGCGCGGGAAGCAGTGCGGGGAGGAGCAACAGAACGAGCAGGACCAGACCAAAGCCCGATGGCCGCTGGGGACTGGAGTGGTTGTTGGTGGTGGTCATGATCAGAAGTAGCGCGGTGAGCGGATGCCTTTCAACTTGTTACCGAACGCGAAGCCGAGCATGATCTCATGCGAGCCTCCGCTGTAATTGCGCAGGGTGCTCAGCGGATAGTCGTAGGAATAGCCTACCGTGAAGTCGTTGGTGATATGGTACTGGGCCAAAGCACCGACCGCATCGGTGTGACGATACATGGCACCCAGCCAGAACTTCTCGAAGAAGAGGAAATTCGCGCTGAGGTCGAAGCTGAGCGGTGCACCGTTCACGGCTTTCACCAAGAAGGTCGGCTTGAACTTGTGGTAAGTACCCAGGTCGAAGACATACCCACCAGTGAGGAAGTAGTGTGCACGCTGGCCTGGAGAGGAGACGAAAGCGAGGGAATCGGTGTCGAAGAATTCCGTGCGGACCAGTTTCGGGGTGCTGAGACCGAGGAAGTACCGATCACTGTAATACATCATACCGAAACCGAATTGCGGATCGAGCTTGGTGCTCACGTTCTGTTGGAACACCTGATCACCGGCCACCAACGGGTTGAGTTCCGCGAACTGACCTTGGAAGAGGTTGAGTCCACCTTTCAATCCGAAGGCCAACTTCGCATCGCCCATGAAGATCCGGTAAGCGAAATCCGCCATGAAGGTGTACTGCGTGATCGGTCCATGACTATCGCGCATGATGGTACCGCCCAGTCCCAAGCTCTCGTGCCCCAATGGGCTGTGTACCGTGAGTGTTTGCGTGGTCGGCGCCCCTTCGAAGCCCACCCATTGATGGCGGCTCAGTGCTTTCAGGCTCACGCGTTCTTCACTGCCCGCATAGGCCGGGTTCAGCGCAAGCAGGTTGAACATGTACTGGGTGAACTGCGGATCCTGTTGAGCCAGCAAGCTGGTACACAGGAACACCGCGAGGGCCGTTCCTCCTATCCGTTGTGCGATGGTATTCATCGGTTGCTTTTGTTTGGATCGTTCCGATCCGTTCGATCCTAGCGGCGCAGGTAGATGTATCCAGTGAATGCCTCATCCCCTGTACCAGGATCCAGGACGTAGTAGTAGGTGCTCTCCGGGAGTTCCTCGCCCATCACACCACCGAATTGGTTGGTACCGTCCCACGTGTTGGTGTACGGTGTCGCTTCGAATACTTTGTTCCCCCACCGGTTGAACACCACGAAGCTGTTCTCCGGATAGTACTCCAGATTCTCGATCACATAGAGGTCGTTGGTTCCGTCGTTGTTCGGCGAGAAGGCATTGGGGATCTTCAACAGCAAGCAATCCTTAAGCTCCACCAGGACCGTATCCGAAGTGATCCCACAGGTACCGTTGGTCACCGTCCAGATGAACCAGTTCTCACCAAGGCCGAGTCCGGTCACGGTGGTCATCGGATCGTTCGCGTTGGTGATGGCACCTGTTCCGCTCAAGAGGGTCCATGAACCCGAGCCCGTGCTGGTGATCGCTACGGCCTCCATGGTCGTGGTGGTGGTTTGGTGCTGGCAGAGATCCTGATCCTTACCGGCATCCGCAGCCACCTCGTTGTTATCGAACACGTGTATGCTCATCGCATCGTCGCTTGATCCGCAAGGGCCATTGCTCACCGACCACTGGAAGATGTTCTCACCCAGTCCGAGATTGGTGACAACACTGAACGGATCACTCGGGTTTGCGAAGGTTCCTTGACCGGATGCTACACTCCATGTTCCGGTACCCGGTGAGGTAGCCGCACTGGCCAACATGGTGACCTGAGCATTGATCGGTGTGCAGAAGTCCTGGTCCGGGCCCGCTGCTGCGACCGCTGCATTGTCATCGAACAAGGTGATGGTCACCTCATCGATGGTGGTGCCGTTGGTACAAGGCCCATTGTCCACTACCCACTGCAACACGACGGCACCGACATTCAGATCCGAGATCGTGGCCGTCGGTGAATTCGGATCACTGAGCGTTGCGGTTCCTGAAGCGAACACCCATGTTCCGATCGCCGGGAAGGCCACTGTGCTACCGGCCAAGGTGGTGCTGTTGTTCGGTGTGCAAAGCTCTTGGTCCGGCCCTGCATTCGCGGAGACCTGTTCATCGTCGAAGACCGTCACGGTCACATCATCCTGTGTGCTTCCGCAAGGACCGTTGCTGATGTTCCACCGGAACGTATTGGTACCAATGGAAAGGCCGGTGACGTTTGTGGTCGGATCGGCCACATCGGCAAAGGTGCCTGTGCCTTCGATCACCTGCCATGTTCCTACGGCCGGGAAGACCACCGCATTCGCCTCCAGGTCCGTGCTGGTGGTCGGTGTGCAGAGCTCTTGGTCCGGACCAGCATCCGCATCCGGGGCTTCATCGTCGTAGATGAAGACGTTCTGCGCTGCACTGCTCGTTCCACAGGCTCCATTGTCAATGGTCCATGTGAACTCATGTTGACCAACACCCAGGTCGGTGACATCCGAGGTCGGGTCGTTCGGATCCACGATCGTTCCGGAAGATCCGGTCCACGTTCCGATGGCGGGGAAAATGGGTGTATTTCCGAACAAGGAAACGCTACTGGTAGGCGTACATGCACTGATGCTTTCTCCCGTAGACGCAGGTGGAGCCTCCCCATCATACACCGAGATGGTGAGGGTATCGGTGCTTGGTGGCCCGAATCCGCACATGCCGTTGTAGATCTCATACACCAACACGTGTACGCCGATCTCCAAATTGGATACTGCGCTTGTCGGGTTGTTCGGTTCAGCAATGATCGCCGTGCCGCTTACCACCGACCATGTTCCCACACCGGGGATGTCAGGTGTATTTCCTTCCAGCACAGTGCTGTTGTCCGGAGAGCAGAGCTGTTGATCCGGTCCGGCATTGGCCAAAGGCGCACTCGGATCGTACACGTACACGCTCATCGTGTCCGAAAGCAGACCGTTGCTTGGACAAGGATCCCAGACCAAGGTCCAAACGAAGGTGTTGATGCCTTGGGAAAGACCCGTGACCGCAGAAGTCGGGTTGTTCGGTTCGGCGATATCACCCGTACCGGCGATCAATGTCCAAGTGCCTTCAGCGGGTGCCGGTGGTTGTTCTCCTTGCAGAACGATGTCGGTCAATGGCAGGCATTGCTCCAGATCCGGTCCGGCATTCGCGGCCGCTGTGGTGTCGTTGAATAGGGTCACATCCACCACATCGGCGGTCAGTGAATTGCTACAAGGGCCATTGTACACCTCCCATTGGAAGGTATTGAGGCCGATGCTGATGTTGGTGATCAAGGTGCCTGGGTCACCGGGTGCGACCGGTGTACCACCACCGACCAACGCGGTCCATGTGCCGTACGCTGGAAGGATCAAGTTGGAACCGGCCATGAGCACACTATCCTCCGGCATACAGAGTTCTTGATCCAAACCTGCATACGCATCGGGATTCTCCGGATCGAAGACCAAGAGGCTCACGGAATCCACCGTGGTCACGCAAATGCCTCCTTGCAGTGTCCACGTGAAGATATTCTCACCCACTTCAAGATCTGTGACCAGCGTGGTCGGAGAAGATGGATCAGCGATCACACCAGTGCCTTGAACGAGTTGCCACGTTCCGATGGCTGCACCAATTGGATCATTGCCCGTGAGGGTTGCTTGGTCATCGGGTGCACAGAACTCTTGATCCGGTCCAGCATCGGCAGGCGGTGCAGATGCATCGAACAGGACGATCTCCACAAGGTCGTTGGTCGTTTGGTTCAAGCATCCACCGTTGTACACTTCCCATTGGAAGACATTCACACCGATACCCAGATCGGTGATCACGGTGTTCGGTGTGTTGGGATCCTCGATCGTTCCAGCACCGCTCACCAAGGTCCACTCACCAGTGGCCGGGAAGGTGTAAGAGGAACCGGCCATGGTAGCTTGTGTGACCGGTGTACACACCTGTTGATCCGCTCCGGCGTTGGCATCCGGATTGGTCACGTCGAACACGAAGATGCTCACAAGGTCTTCGGTCAATGGATTCGTGCAAGGGCCGTTCGAAACGGTCCACAAGAAGATATTCTCACCGATCGCGAGGTCCGTGACCGCCGTTGATGGGTCGATGGGATCCGTGATCGTTCCGGTACCGCTTACGAGTTGCCAGAACCCATTGGCAGGTGCCGTGACGGAGGATCCTTGCAACGTGGTGTTCGGATCATCCGAGCACAACTCCTGATCGGGTCCAGCATTCGCCGCAGGGTTGGCCTCGTCGAATAGTCGGATCACCATATCATCGGTGGTAACACCGGAGGTACACGGACCATTGGACACCGTCCAACGCACGTTGATCGTACCCACACCAAGACCGGTGATCGTGGTATTCGGGTCGTTCGGATCGGTGATCGTTCCGGTACCGCTCAACACGGACCAAGTTCCTTCGGCCGGGAATACCACGGCGCTACCGGACAAGGTGGCTTGCGTGACCGGTGTGCAGAGATCCTGATCGACCCCTGCGTCCGCTTCGAGGTTGTTCTCGTCAAAGACGAAGATGCTCACGCGGTCGGTGGTGATGCCGGAAAGACACGGCCCATTGTCCACGGTCCATTCGAATATATTCTCACCGATGCTGAGGTCGAAGATGGTGGTGTTCGGATCGTTCGGATCAGCGATCGTGCCGGTACCGCTCACCAAGGTCCACTCTCCGGTGGCTGGGAAGGTGACCGCACTACCAGCGACCTGGGTGGTGGCGGTGTTGATGGTGCACAGTTCCTGATCCGGTCCGGCATCGGCATTCGGGTTGCCATCATCAAAGATGAAGACGCTGACCTGATCGAAATCTCCTTCGTTATCGCACGGGCCGTTGGCAAGTGTCCATTGGTAGATGTTCTCTCCAACAGGCATCGCGCTAACGGTGGTGTTCGGGTCGTTCGGATCGGCGAACACGCCACCACCGCTGACCACCGACCAAGTACCCACGCCCGGGAATACAACGGGACTACCGGCCAAGGAGGTGGAGGTATTCGGCGTACATAGCTCCTGATCGGGACCCGCGTTCACCGGAGGGGTATTCAGATCGAACAGGAAGATGCTGACTTCGTTGGTCGTATTGCTGTTCGCACAAGGGCCATTGTACACGGACCAAGCGAAGATGTTCTCCCCAACTCCCAGATCGGTCACGGTGGTATTGGGATCGTTCGGTGCGGTGATGGTTCCAGAACCGCTCACCAAGGTCCACGTACCGCTAGCTGGGAAGATCACGGTGCTTCCGGCCATGGTGGTGATGGTGTTCGGAGTGCAGAGTTCCTGATCGGGACCTGCATCGGCATCGGGGTTCCCATCGTCGAACAGGAAGATACTGATCTGGTCGCTTGTGTTTCCATTGGCACAAGGTCCATTGCTCACACGCCACTCCAGCACCGTTTCCCCTACCGAGAGGTCGATGACCGCACTATGTGGATCGTTGATGTCGACGACTACAGCGGTACCACTGACCACCACCCACGTACCGACCGCAGGGGTCGTAACTGCGCTGCCTTCCAAGAAGGTGGAGGTGTTCGGGGTGCAGCGTTCCTGATCGGCACCGGCATCGGCCACCGGGTTGTTCTCGTCGAAGATCAAGATGCGCACCTCGTCCGTGGTGATGCCATTGGCACACGGTCCGTTGTCCACGATCCAAGTGAAGATGTTGATGCCCACCGTGAGTCCCGTAATGGCGGTATTCGGGTCATTCGGATCGGCGATCACGCCGGAACCTTGGCTCAAGGTCCACATGCCGGTCGCAGGGAAGGTCACTGAACTTCCAGCCAGAGTAGTGGAAGAGGTCGGTGTACAGAACTCCTGATCAGGACCAGCGTCCGCGATCGGGTTCTCATCGTCGAAGACGAAGATGCTCACCCGGTCCGTGGTCAACGGGTTCGCACAAGGGCCGTTCAACACGGTCCATTCGAAGATGTTCTCACCGATGGCGAGCCCAGTAACACCACTGCCCGGATCGCTTGGTGAGGTGATCGTTCCACTGCCGCTCACCAATGCCCATGAACCGGATGCCGGGAAGATCACAGCGCTACCCGCAAGCGTCGACGTGGAGGTCGGCGTACACAGATCCTGATCAGGACCCGCATTGGCCACGGGGTTGGTGGCATCGAATACGAAAATGCTGACCTGATCCATGGTGCTTCCGCAATTGCCGTTGTTGATCTCCCACTGGAAGATATTCAGGCCGACCCCGAGTGCGGTGACGGTGCTATTGGGATCGTTCGGTGCGGTGATGGTGCCGGTCCCTGTAATGCGCGTCCACGTGCCGATGGCGGAACCAACGGTGGCGTTGCCCACCAACGTGATCGATGTAACAGGTGTACAGATCTCTTGATCCGGACCCGCGTTCGCTACGGGTGCATCGTTGTCGTACACGAAGATGCTCACCAAGTCTTGTGTGATCGGGCTTGGGCATGCTCCGTTGTTCACTTGCCAACGGAATACATTCTCTCCAATGGCTAAACCACTCACTCCGGAAGTGGGAGAACCGGGGTTCGCGATGGTTCCGGATCCGCTCACCAAGGTCCACTGTCCCACGGTCGGTGACGTGAGGCTGCTGCCTTGCAGCGTGGTAGCCGTTGTGGGTGTGCAGAGCTGCTGATCGGGTCCTGCGTTGGCAACAGGATGATCCGGATCGTAGACCAGGATATCGATCAAGTCGCTGGTGATCCCACAGGCACCATTGTTGATACTCCAGCGCAAGGTGTTCACTCCGATGCTGAATCCGCTCGCTGTTGTACTGGATGACGTGGCATCCGTAAACGTCGCAGAACCCGCCACGACGCTCCAAGACGCAGTAGCTACACCGGTCGGTATGTTGGCATCCATGGTCACGATACTTGATGTGCCACATACGCTTTGATCGGGACCGGCAAGTGCGGCTTGGGCATTGCCATCCGCCACCACGACCAAGGACGTGTTGCTTGAGATCGGGTCCGGGCATACCCCGTTGTTCACCGTCCACGTGAAGCCATAGTTGCCGGTTACCAGTCCAGTCACCAAGGTGATCGGGCTATTCGGATCCACGATGGTGGCCGGACCACCTGATACGGTCCACACACCCGTGGCAGGGAAGATCACCGGACTTCCTTCCAAAGTGATCGAATTCCCGATCGATGTGCAGAGATTCTGATCCTGACCGGCGTTTGCGCTCGGGTTGTTCGGATCATAGACGAAGAAGCTCATCTGATCCGAGGTGATGCCATTGGCGCAAGGGCCGTTGTTCACCGTCCACTGGAAGATGTTCTGTCCAACACCCAGACCCGTAACGGAAGTGGTCGGGCTATTCGCATTCGCCAACGCACCCGTACCGCTCACCAAGGTCCATGTACCTACCGCAGGTGAAGTGATGGAACTACCGGCCATGGTGGCTGTGCCATTGGCGGTGCAGAGGGATTGGTCCGGGCCTGCATTGGCGATCGGATTGCTGTCGGTGAATACGAGGATCCGCACATCGTCCGTGGTGATGCCGTTCGGGCAAGGTCCATTATCGACCGTCCAACGGAACACGTTGATACCGACCGCCAATCCGCTGATCTGCGTGGTCGGGCTATTGATGTTGGCGATGCTGCCGCTCCCACTGATGGTGGTCCATGTTCCAACCGCTGGTGCGATGATGCTGGAGGCCGACATGGTGACCAGATTCGGTGCGACAGGAATACAGATGCTTTGATCCGGCCCAGCATTCGCGACCGGGTTGTTCGGATCGAAGCGATCGATGCTCACATCGTCCGAGGTAGAGCCGCAAGTCCCGTTGTTCACGGTCCAACGCAGCACGGTAGTGCCGATCGGTAAACCTGTTACGGTGGTATTCGCTGCGTTCGCATTGGCGAAGGTGGCGGTACCACTCACCACGGTCCATGTACCTACTGCGGGAGCGGCAACAGCATTACCGGCCAAGGTGGCGGTAGAGGTTCCACAGAGGTCTTGATCAGGTCCAGCAGCAGCGTTCGCCACGGCCGGGTTGAACAGGGTCACGCTTACGGTACTGCTGGTGATCGCACCGGGGCACGGGCCGTTGTTCAATGTCCATCGGTACACGTTCACGCCCAAGGCGGCACCGGTAACGGTGGTGGTCGGGCTATTCGCATTGGCGAAAATACCGGTGCCGCTCACCACGGTCCATGTGCCCGATGCAGGCGCTGTTGCGGCATTCGCAGCCAAGGTGATCGAGGCCACAGGGGCACAGAAACTTTGAGCGGGGCCAGCATTCGCGATCGGTGCATTGCGATCGAACACGCGGATCACCACCTCATCGAAACTCGTGTTCGGAACGCACGGGCCGTTGGAAATGGTCCAACGCAAGGTGGTTGTACCCACTGGAATGTTCGTCACGGTCGTGGTCGGCGAATTGGCGGTGGTGATCGTACCAGCGCCACCCACTACGGTCCACGTACCACTTCCAGGTGCCGCCGCCGGATCCGCGGCCATGGTCGCGCTGGCAAAGCCCGTCGCACCAACAGAGCAGAGATCCTGATCCACACCTGCATTCGCGGTCGGAGCGGTCCCATCGAATCGAGTGATGGTCACCTGCGATGTGGTGACACCGTTAGCACACGGCCCGTTGTTCAAGGTCCATTGGAACACGTTGGCCCCGATCGCCAGTCCGGAAACTCCGGAGGTCGGGCTATTGGCAGTGGCGAACACACCTGCACCACTCACCACGGTCCATTGACCAGTCGCTGGCGAAAGCGGCGCATTGCCGGCAAGGGTCGCCGTGGTTGCGCACACCTGTTGGTTCGGTCCTGCATTGGCATTCGGGCTGGCCGGATTGAAGACCACGACATCCACCATGTCTTCCGTGGTGGGAGGAACGCAAGGACCATTGCTGATGGTCCAACGCAAGCGATTGAGACCGATGCTCAATCCACTGACGGCGGTGTTCCGTTGACTGGCGTTCGCGAATACGGCCGTTCCACTCACCACGGTCCAAAGGCCGGAAGCCGGGGCGATGGGTGCATTTCCGGCCAAGGTGGTGGAGAGGGTCGGTGCGCACAACTGTTGGTCCAAGCCAGCATTGGCAGCGGGTTGCGCACTGCTGTACACCCGGATCGCGACCTGATCGTTGGTGGGCGGTGTGCATGCACCATTGTCAATGGTCCAACGGAAGACATTCGTTCCTTGGCCTAGACCTGTTACACCGGAGGTCGGGCTATTCGGACTCGTGATCGTGCCTACACCACTCACCAAGGTCCATGTACCCACCGCAGGGGACACGGCCACGTTCCCGGCCAAGGTGGCGGTGTTGGTGGGTTGGCAGAGTTCCTGATCGGGGCCTGCATTCGCTACAGGATGGCCTGGGTCGTATGCACGCACCAGCACATCGTCCGTAGTTGTCCCGCAGGTCGCGTAGTTCACGGTCCACCGGAACACATTGTCGCCTGTGGTAAGGCCGCTCACCCCAGTGGTGGGGCTACCTGCGTTGGTAAAGGTGCCTGTTCCGCTGATCACGGACCAGACACCGGGTGCTGTTGCATACGGTTGTTGACCGGCCAACGTGGTGCTGAAACCACATACGTTCTGATCCGGACCGGCCACGGCGGGAGTCAATGGCGGTGTGATGTTGATGAGGTAACCGACCGTAGCGGTACCGTTCAGTACACAGGCATCGTCCTCCACGGTCACCGTGAAGATCTGTTGGCCCAAGTTGGCCAAAGTCGGTGTCCAGCAGAAGGTTCCGACCGGGCGCGAGCCACCGCTGGTGGTGAATGTGGCACCGGGAATGGCATCGTTCCAGGTCATCGTCACGTTCTGCGGAGCATCCGCATCGGTGGAGTTGATGTTGAAACAGAAGTTGGTTCCAGCACATACGTTGAACACGTAGCTACCCGTTCCGTTGATACCACTAGCACTCGGATTGTTGTTGTTGCAATTGATGATCGCGAATTGCAGATCACGTGTGTACTGCCCGATCAGCACACCGTTCCGATACTCGGTCACAAGCACTGTTACCACGGCGAACTGCGCCACACTTGGCGTGAAGCTGATGGTTCCGGTCTGCGGATCGATGGTCACCGCATTGGCACCACCACTGGTGATCACGGGTTGTTGAAAGGTGTACCCGTTGCTATAAGGAATGGTAGCACCTCCGGTACCGCGAGCTGGGGCAAGTGCGAATGTCAGGGAATCACCCGCGAGGTCGGAAACGCCGTGGTTGTATACGATGGGCTGTCCCACGCATCCGAACGGGACCGGATCGTTCAAGAAACGTGGGGAACTGTTGCAAGGCGTTACCGTATTGTTCAAGCGTGCGCTGAGGTACAGATCACGGCTCCCAGGGTTGTTCAGGGACGTAATGGCATTGTTCCTGCAGCAGAGATCCCAATCGATGATCCAGTCCGTTCCGCAAGCCGCCCAAGGAGTAAGGTCGATCACCGCCGAATAGCGGTAACGCTCCACCCCATAGGTTCCAGAAGGGCTGCTGCACCGATCAACAGCGCCTGGGCAGATCGGTGTTACGATCTGTACGCTTTGAAGTGTGAAACACGCATTGAAATTCGCTCCGCACTGGGAGGATCGAACATTGAAACGGAGATCCCCGTTGTTGCAACTCGTAGGTGCATTCACCCCGTTGCAATCCCGGAAGAAACTCATGCTCACCCGGTACTGGTTGTTGCCCAAGCACTCGTAGGTGATGTCGCCCCCCATGGCGTGGGTCGCATAGGCCTCACCCTGCCAAAGCAGCAGTGCCGCGACGACCAAGGCGAAGTTGCGAAGTGTGTGAAGCGCGAATGCAGCGAACCTATGTGCTGCGTTCAAAAGGCATCGTTGTTCAGCCATGTACCAACCTGTATGGTGGCACCCTCCGTACGGTGATGTCCCGATCTTGATCGATGGGACACAGGCTTCAGAGCCTTCATAGTTCATATCGATCGACCGCCGTAGACGATGGTGGGTCTTGATCCAACGACCGATCGGGCACGAACTATTCTACTTCAGGACAGGTGCCGGACAAACCTAAACCGCCACTATCGCGTCGATCGATCCTCGACAGTACACTTGTCAACAGCGTTGTGTGGGGCAGTCTTCACACTTCGGTCCCACTCCACGTGTACAAGCCTTGAACATCAAGAGAGCAGGATACTGCTACATGAAAACCCACCCGTCATGCTTGGGCGGACAATGCAGTGAAGATCCAATGAATTCACTCGACGTAAGACGTTCCCTTCCCGATCGATAGCGAACTGGAAGTACGCTCCATTCCCCAATGCCGCAATCTGGATCGTGCGTTGCATCCGGCCTTCCATCAAAACGCGACCGAACGCATCCGTGATCATCGATCGGAGTGATGCGCCATCTTCCAAGTCGATCGTCATACCCATCAAAGGAATGACCCAATGTTCAGCTCACACCACGCCACTGGACCACAATACCAACAAGGGCATTGTGGATCCATACGTATCAATCCTTCACCTTCTCGAACACCATGCGGTAGTGTTCGAAGATCTCCCGCTCAAAGACCTGCAGGTTCGGTGCGATCTGATAGCGGCGTACCCACTTGCGGAAGTCGCTGCTGAAAAGCTTCGGTAACAGTGTTGCGTACAAACCGTACTTCTCCAAATTGAATTTATTGAATGCGGCCGTCCAACGTGCGATGGTCTCGATGTAGTCCAAGCGACCACTGTCCGAAGAGATCAATTTGAAATGCGCCTTTGCCGGTTCCTCCATGCCTTCTTGTCCATAGGGCAACCACGAACCCGGGAAGACATCACAGACCAGATCCATCAGTTCTTCCCCGGAATAGTCCTTGCGGTTCTTCCATACGTTCGTCTGGCCGAATTTGATGTCCTCGAACTTCACCATGTTGGGTCCGAACACCATGGTTTGGCAATAGAAGCGACCACCCACCGGGAGCAGGTCGCTTATTTGTTTGAAATAGGTCTTGTAGATCTCTTCCTGCTTCCCTTCGCGATACTGCTCCACCGAACACAAGTGCTCCGGACTTCCCATGGCGCAAACCGCGTCGAACAACCCGAAGGTGTCCGGGGTGATGTCCTTGCTATCCATGTGGTGTACGTTCAATCCGTTCTTGCGACACGCGAGCGCCTGCCCCTCTGCCAAGACCACACCGGTGGTCTGCACACCCTTCTTGTTGAGGAAGTCGATGAAGGCACCCCAACCACAACCGATGTCGAGCACCTTCATGCCCGGCTTGATGTTGCAATGATCCATGATGAACTGGTGCTTTCGCTCCTGGGCTTGCTCCAAGGTCAAGGAATAGTCACCATCGAAACGCGCACCGCTGTACCCGCCCTTCTCGCCCAAGCTCAGGCGGAAGATCTTGTCCATGGTGGTATAATGCGCGTCGAGGTCTTGTTGATCGGCCATGTGGAGGTGATCTACAGGGGTAATTTCAGAAATGCGGCGACGAAGGTATGTCTCGGAACCGGAACTGTGGTGCCGTTCCCGAACCACGACCGGCGAGGTGCTATCGCAGGACTTTCACATACACGATCCAGGGCCATCCCCGTTGGTCCCGTGTATCTCGGTCCATAGGGCGCACAAAGCCAAGGCGCTCGTACGAGAGCGGCGTTGGTTGCGTCCACAACACTTATGCAGTAACCTCCATGATCGATACGCGCTTGTACAAGCAGTTGACCCGATCCCTCGTCGCGAGCTTCGAAAGCCACGGCCAAAAGCCTGAATTCATGCTCGCCGTTCCTTGCAAGTTGCTGGAAAGCTCAGGTGAGTGCAGGAAAAGCGTAGCCCCGAGTACAACTTTCGACCCTACTTCTTTTGCCAACAACAATTCACCGGCAGGTCCCAGGATCTCGCGTGTCATTTGTCCTGATGCCGCTTCGCTCGTTGTGAAGGATCCGCCCACGTAGATCTGTTGGACGAGTTTAACCGCTTGGTACCAGTCCAATGCCGTCAACGCCTTAGTGACCATGTGTTTAGAGGTCATTCATACTGCATATTTCGAACTACACCACTTGATCGGACGATCGATCGCGTCATGCTCATTTGTTGCCGAACAACGAATAGTGCTCTGCGGATGGTTCGTCGTCCCTGGACCAAAGGAACAACACCAAGACATGAGCTGGACGATGACGGGGTCAACCTATTCGAGAAACCGTGTGTCGCGAGGGTCCCGTTGAGGAAGCCCACCACCACACTCTACTGATGAACATTCAGAGTACCACGACGGTCATGACAATTGCAGAAACGAATAGCGCGGACCTGTAATGGACTTTACCTTAAATTTGAAGCGCTTCATGGACGAAGCCTTTTCGACAGGTCATTCAACCCGATGCGCTCACTTTTCGGGGAGCTGGGCCACCCTCACCATGTTGACGATACTTCCTTTGTTGAAACGCTTAATCGAGCCGATCTTCACTACGCGCGCTGCAGGGCTGTACATGCTTTTGTTCGCAACTGCGATCGGCATTGGCACGTTCATCGAGAATGACTACGGCACGAGTTCCGCCCAGCATGTGATCTACAAGTCTTGGTGGTTCACGCTTCTGCTTTCTCTGTTCTGCATCACCATTGCCGTGAACATGGTTCGTTTCAAGATGGTGCGACAGAAGAAGTGGGCGTTGCTCACCTTCCATCTCGCCATGATCGTGATCCTGATCGGAGCAGGCATCACACGCTACTTCGGATACGAAGGCATCATGCACATCCGGGAGGATGACGCTTCCAACTCCTTCCTTTCATCCGAAACCCACCTGTTGTTCAAGGTCCGGAAAGGCGAGCGGATCTATGAGTTCGACGAACCGGTCCTGTTCTCCAGTCTGGGAAATAACAATTGGAAGGAGTCCTACTTGATCGGGAACGACAGGGTGGATGTGACGGTGAAGGAATTCATACCGAACCCGGCGCAGGTGTTGGAGGATGGGTTAATGGGCCAGCCGACCATCAAGATCGTTTTCGGAGGAATGGGTGGCCGAGAGGAATACTTCATGATACCCGGTGAACGTCGGCGGATCCGCAACGTATTGTTCAATTTCAGTGATACTCCCATTCCGGAAGCAGTGAACATCGCATATAAGGACAAAGGGTTGTTGGTCAAGGTGGATCGCATGATGACGCAGCGTGTTATGGCCACGCAGGAGGTGGACACCCTGCACCCGCAGGAGGCTTTCCATCCATTGAGATTACGCGCCTTGTACTCGGATGGCTCGAACGGTTTCGTGTTCGGTGATTTCAACCCACGAGGTGTCGTTCGCACCACTTCGAGCGGAATCAAGGTGAAGAACGAAAGCCTGACCGCCTTACGGATCGAAGTGGGTATCAATGGAAATTCCGAGGAGGTACTGGTCCAAGGCCAGAAAGGAGTTGAAGGAAGACCTGCCATCGTCCATGGTGAGAACCTGGACCTGGCCATTTCCTATGGTTCGAAGGTGCTGGAATTACCGTTCTCGCTGAAGCTCTACGACTTCATCATGGAGCGGTATCCGGGAACGAATAGTGCCACGTCGTATGCAAGCGAAGTTCAGTTGATCGACGATCGTATCAACCTGAAGGAAGATCATCGGATCTTCATGAACAATGTCCTGGACCATGAAGGATATCGATTCTTCCAGTCGTCATACGATCAGGACGAACTGGGCACATACCTGAGCGTGAACCACGACTTCGTGGGTACATGGGTCACCTATTTCGGGTACATCCTGCTCACGATCGGACTGGTCCTTTCACTATTCAGCAAGAAGAGCCGATTCCAGCGCTTGTCTGAAAGCATCAGAACAATTCGCGGCAAGGCCGTTGCCATCATTCTACTCGCAGGGCTTTCGGCCTTTCCATCGTCGCTCACCGCCCAGAAGGTCATTGATCAGAGCAGTAGTCGTTCGATTATTTCTCAGGAGCATGCGGATCGTTTCAGCAAGGTGGTCGTGCAGGATCATCGCGGTCGAATGAAACCCATGCACACGCTCACGCGCGAGGTGATGCGCAAAGTGCGTAGAAGGGAGAGCATGGATGGTCTTTCGGCGGATCAAGTAGTTCTGAGCATGTTCGTCGATGCCAAGTCGTGGTATGGTGTACCAATGATCAAGCTCGGGGAACACGAAAAGATCCACAATGAACTTGGTGTACCAGGACCTTTGGCGTCCTACGCGGATTTCTTCTCGACCGACGGCCGCTACGAACTTGGCGATGCGGTGGCGCGTGCGAACGGACTGCAACCGATCGACCGCGGTGTGTACGAGAAGGAATTGATCAAGATCGATGAGCGGGTGAACATCATGAACATGGTGTTCGGTGGCCATCTCTTCAAAATCATTCCGGTCCCGGGGGATGCGAACAATACGTGGGTCTCCGGCCACGACCACGGCTCTGTCCAGAACCCTGTGGCAGAGAAATTCTTCAATGCATACATCCCCGCATTGCAAGAAGCCATGGTCTCCAACAACTATAGCATGCCCGACCAACTGCTCACGGAGCTCAGTGCATATCAGACCGAGCAGGGTGCAGCTGTGATGCCTTCACACTCTGAGATAGAGGCTGAGATCTTCCTGAACGAATTGAACATCTTCAACAGATTGGCGGTATTCTATGCGCTTCTCGGACTGGCCTTCCTGTTCTTCCTGTTCTTTTCCGTCTTCAAGCCTTCGGTTGATCTTGGCAAGATCTACAAGGTGATGTTCACCCTATTGGTCATCGGCTTCGCGTTGCACACATTGGGCTTGGGTCTGCGTTGGTACGTATCGGGCCGCGCGCCTTGGAGCAATGGATACGAGTCCATGATCTATATCGCATGGACCACCGTATTGGCCGGCGTGTTGTTCACGCGAAAGTCATTCGGCGGATCGGCAGCCACAATGATCCTTTCTGCAACGGTCCTGCTAGTGGCCATGTTGAGCTATCTCGATCCGGAGATCACGCCACTGGTTCCAGTGCTCCGCTCCTATTGGTTGACCATCCACGTTTCGATGGAGGCCGGCAGCTATGGATTCCTCGCGCTCGGTGCCGTGATCGGCTTGATCAATCTGATCCTGATGATCTTCCTTACCAAGAAGAACGAACAGCGTGTCCATCGCCTTGTAAAGGAGATGTCCTACCTCAGCGAAATGACCTTGATCGGTGGGTTGACCATGATCAGCATCGGCACCTATTTGGGAGGCGTTTGGGCCAACGAGTCATGGGGTCGCTACTGGGGATGGGACGCGAAGGAGACGTGGGCATTGGTGACGATCCTCGTGTACGCCTTCATCTTACACATGCGTATCATTCCGAAGATGCAAGGGCTTTACATCTACAACCTGACCTCCTTGTTCGGCTTGGCTTCGGTGGTGATGACGTATTACGGTGTGAACTACTACTTGTCCGGATTGCACTCCTACGCCGCCGGCGACCCCGTCCCCGTTCCTCAATGGGTATACATCACTGTTGGACTGTTGATCGCCATCGGCATCGCGGCATTCGTGCGGAAACGACGGTTCACATTGATCAAATAGTCCGCTCCATCCCCTTTATTCGTCTGGTCAACTTGCGATAGTTCTCCTATAAAGTGACATTGGTCATGCTGATCGCTCCGGGTTTTGAGCATCTTGTTTTACCCAATCCGTGCATCATGCGAAACCTTGGCATAAGAAATCTCTGCATCCCGCTTCTGACCCTCATTCCGTCACTAGGGATAGGTCAAGCGGCAGTATTGGTGAAGAACATCCATCCTTCCGGGGGGTCCTATCCGGAGGAATTGACGGACATGAACAACATGCTTTACTTCAGGGCGAACGACCTTACCCATGGAGTGGAACTTTGGCGTTCAGATGGGACGAATGAAGGCACCCAACTGGTATTGGATATCAACCCCGGTGGAGGTTCCGGGCCGGAGCTACTGACCTCGGTGAATGGTCTATTGTATTTCCGTGCGAACGACGGTGTGCATGGTGAGGAACTATGGGTTTCAGATGGAACCGCCGAAGGAACTAACCTGGTGCTGGACATCAACCCGAGCGGCAGCTCTGCACCCTCATTCCTCACGGAAATGAATGGGGTCCTGTTCTTTGCAGCGAATGACGGCGAACACGGCGTTGAACTTTGGCGATCGGATGGCACATCCGCCGGCACTCAAATGGTCCTTGATATCCAAGCCCCCGGTACATCAGAGCCAATGTTCCTGATCAACTACGACGACGCATTGTACTTCTCCGCGTTGGACTCGGTCAATGGCCGTGAATTATGGACTTCGGACGGCACGCAGGCCGGTACGCAGATCCTGTTGGACATGAATCCACAAGGAAGTTCGGATCCGAAGAATTTCGAAGTATCGAATGGAATCCTATTCTTCCAAGCGAGGGAGGCTCCGGGATCCGGGATCGAACTTTGGAGTTCGAATGGGACATCGGATGGAACCGCATTGGTGAAGGACATCAATCAGAACGGGAATTCAGCACCCGAAGAGCTTACGGATGTCGGTGGCATACTGTTCTTTCGTGCAACCGATGGCGAATCCGGCGTGGAATTGTGGAAAAGCGACGGGACCAGCAATGGAACGGTCATGGTCAAGGACATCAACGCGAGCGTAGGTAGTAACCCACAGGAACTTGCGGATTTCGATGGAACACTCTTCTTCAGCGCGACCGACGGGCTTGTTGGGCATGAACTCTGGCGCTCGGATGGTACCGAATCAGGTACGGTGCTGGTCAAAGACATCAATCCCATGGGGAGTTCGAATTCCACCCCACAATTCCTCACGGTATACGACAATGCCTTGTACTTCCGATCCACCGATGGCGTAAATGGAATGGAACTCTGGGTCAGCGATGGATCGGAAGCAGGCACATACCTAGCAGCTGATATCAACCCTGTTGGAAGTGGTGACCCGCAGTTCCTGACCGTATCCGAAAACATACTATTCTTCCAAGGCAATAATGGTTCGAGCGGACATGAACTGTGGAAGCTGGATATGACCAATGCGGTGAACGATCTGGCTTTCGAAGACCAATTCGCCGTTTACCCGAATCCCGTTTCGGATATCGTGAACATCCGACCGACGAACGATCTGGGTGATCGTGTTCATGATGTTTCCATTTTCGATCAGGTAGGACGTATAATTCTGGCTTACCGAACTCCACTCCATAAAGAAACCATTTCACTTGATGTGAAGGATCTATCCGAGGGCCTGTACTTCATCATCCTTTTGGACCGCCGAGGTCGATCAAACATCAAGAAATTCCTCAAACTCTGACCTGTGAGTATTCTCCAGTCGATCGGTCTACTTGACCCACCGCCCCCCTTCGATCAGGATATCGTACTGGTAACCCGAGCCGAAGTCCTTTCCTAGTGCGACGGTACCCATCACGACCACGTCCTGTCCTTCTGTGATCGGGGCATCCGTGGTGACCACGATCTCCTTTCCTGCCTCCCTCAGGTGGACCCAATTACGCCCCATGATATTGGGGTTCACTTTCGTGCACTTGCCGCTAACTTGGATCGTCTTGCCGTCGAACTTCTTCGGGTTCGCAACGAGGTCCGCGATCTTGGTCATACCCGGCACATCCAGTGCGGGTAACGGATTTGCATTCGAGGGAACAGCAACCACCGGAGCCCCGGTTCCATCCATGGTGCTTCCGTGATCGGAAGGGATCAATTGGGAAATGAGGTACAACCGATCAAATGTGCGCTTGTATTCCTTGCTCTCGAAATTGGTCTTCAGCAATCCTCCGCGATAGAAATAGCTACGTCCGATGGTGATCTCCTGCAGCGTGGTGGCGATCCAGAATTCCTCCTCTCCTTCTTTCACCCGGACGTACACATACTTCGATGTGGGAAGGGCCTCGAGTACAATTACCGTGTGAAGGTCCTTTTCAAGAGCAGGGTCAATGCCGACTGGTACGGTCCTACCTCCGCCATCGGAGAACACACCCGTACCAGCGCTCTTGTCCGTATCGGCCGGATCATCGACAGGGATCGTCCTAGGTCCGCCATCACATGAGACCAGGACCATGATCAACAAGACCAATGTCGCTTGGAGTGCTTGTGCTATGCTCATCGTTTTCGTTTACTGTCGAATCGTTTTGTCAAGCTCATATTCAAACGGTAGTTCTGTTCATCGGCCACGGTGGCCAATTCACCAAGCACCGTGAAGGTAAGTGTGCGTGCAAAGGTCAACATCAGGTCGGCACCGTAATACCGCTGGTGTGCTCTTGCTGAAAGTGAACTACCATCGGTCCTGTTGGCATAGGTGTATTCAACGATCCGATAGTACAGGCCCATGGTCAATGACCTTGGAATGATCGTACGTCCGTGTCTGAATGAAAGCACGTCACTTCGGACATAACTGGACGTATTCCGGTTAGCTTGAACGGACCAACGCCCCACACTTTCAGGATCCTTGTTGATGTTCACCGTGGCACTGATATTGTCGGAAGCATTCAACCCACCCGCTTGGAATCGTTTGGTATAGGCCCCACCCAGGCTCAATGCTTTCATCGGTCGCACATTCACCCGGAACCGGGCACCTTGGCGTGCATCATCATCATCCAAGAGCTCTTCCACATCGTTCCTGTAGGTTTCATAGAACACCACGCGCCGTCTGCTGTCGTATGAGGCGAAGACATCCACCTTCCGTCCGAACCGGTAACGCGCTGAAAGGAAGAAGTTCGTAAGACGAGGGCCGCTACCGAGCGTTCCGTACAGATCGAGTTCAGCTGAGGAGAAGATGTTCAAATTGCCCTTGTATGTCGTGGAGTGTTGCAGATAGGTATATCGCCTGTCCACCTTTCCGCTATTGGTCTGCTGTAGAAGCCCAACCGTGGACCTTGAGTACACGTTCGAGGTTTTGAACTGCGTTCCGATATATCCACCGTATTGTAGCAGGTCCAAATTCAGCCCATAGTTGTAGATGTCCGGCCGGAAACCCGCGATCACCCCAGCGAAGACATTTCCGAAGCGTCGCTCAGCCTGCGCTCCATCGATCGCACCAAGTGAAGAGGCACTGTTGTTGATCTTCCTTCCAAATATCAACGTGGTATTGCTGTCCGCTGCATAGCTCACGGCGAGGTTGTACACATTGAAGAACTCCGTGCGCTGAGGACGCCGGTCCGGATCAGCCGGATACAATATTCGATAGTTGAGATACGTCTCGGCCGAGAATTTCGAATTGTTGATGTTGTCCGCGTCGAGCGAGAACCGGTACATCAACCGGTGATCGCTTTCCCTTTCGGACGGCATCATGCTGTAGCTCGCTGCAGAGAGTCGACCACGAATTCGTTCCGTACTTTCCGGAAGTGGATCACTCTCGGCCTTTCTTGCTGCCGTGTTACGGACCCCGATCGGCGAGTTCTGAACGAGTACGGATCGGACATTAGCTTGGATCCTGTCCGCTTTTTCGACAGTGCAACCTGCGATCACCTTGCAGACGCATGAGGTCGAGGACATGCTCCCGACGACAAGGCACGGCGAAAGGACCCCGTCCTTCATCAGCTTCAACGTATCGTTCTCAGCGATCCCTTCGGTGCTCTCGAACTTCACATAGACGTGCTGCGAAGTGAGGAAGGTCACCTCACCTTGGATCCTGCTCTGCGCCGAAACAATGCCCGGCAACGCCAGCAGAGAAAGGGTCAATATGCGGAGCCTGCGCATCATTCGTTCCCGTCCGGGTGACAACTATAACAAGCGTTGCTGTTGTACGAATACCCTGACACCTCATCGTGCTCGTCCGCAAGATCGTTCTGGTCGTTGTGGCAATCGGTGCAGGTGAATACGCCATAATCATTCGGATTGGTGTGGCACGTTGCGCAGTTGTTCCAGACATCGTCATGACGCCCGCTATAGATCGGGAAGTACGGGTGGAAGTTGAAGGTTGCAGGTGTCCAAGAATCCTCGTTGTGACAAGCTGCACAATCCGTCGGGAACTGCGCTGCAACATGGTTCGTGCTCGAAGTAGCGTTGTAGTCGGCCATGTGGCATCCATTGCACGCTGTTGGTGTTCCTACAAATACGCTCGCATGGCATTCCAAGCATGCGGTGGTCATATGTGCGCCATGCAATGGGAACGCCGTGCTGTTGTGGTCGAATGAGGCGGTCCATCCGGGACCAGTATTATGGCATGAAGCGCAATCCGTGGAGAAACCGGCGGTGGAGTGGTTCGGACTCACCGTGCTCGTGAAATCCTCCATATGGCATGATGAACAGACCGGTGATGCATCCGAAAACGTCCCCGTGGTGTGGCAGTAGGTACACTCGAGGTTGTCATGTCCATGTGTCAATGGAAAGAAATCGTGACTGGCGAAACTGGTCGCCCAACCCGAACCCATTGGGTCGTGACACTCTATGCAATTGGATGAGAAACCGGCCTCCACATGGTTCGGAACCCGGGTAGCCATGAAGTCGGACTGATGGCAATTGATACAATCATTTCCCACTCGTGCAAAGGCAAGCGTATTATCAGCGGTATGGCAATCGACGCAGCTCAAGTTGCTATGGACCCCGACCAAGGAGAACCCGTTCTGTTCGTGCAATTCAGGAATGTCATCCACCAACCAGGTGTTCGGTGTGTGGCATCGCACGCAATCATTACCAACGGACATCGCATGCACATCGATATGGCACGAAAAACAATCCGACGGAACGGCTTCATCGAATCGCACGGATCCATGACACGATCCACAATCCAATATGACATGCTGTCCGATCAACGAAAATCCGGTACTGTCATGGTCAAAGACCATCGGATCGGCCATGGTGGTCCAATTGTCGGGAACGTGGCAACGCGCACAGTCCATCTTGAACTCATCACCATGCGGGGATTGTGCCTTGGCCTCGAAATGAAATAGCAAGCTCAGGATCAAGCCAAGGCATGCGCACCCATTGGCAGCCACTCCGGCTCCATTGGTCAAGCTCATGTCCTGTACGCTCCTCATCCTAACGATTCGTACGTATTCAAGGTCGAACTGGATATGAAAATTGCTTGATCTCTCAAAGTTACTGGACTGACCCACCATGAGTGGGTTCCTTCGCGGTCTCTAGTTCTCTCCATCCGGGTGACAGCTGAAACAAGATGTCGGTGTGTATGAATACCCGTTCACCTCACTGTGGTCGTTGTTCACCTGTGACTGGTTGTTGTGTTCATGGCAATCAATGCAGCTGAACAGGTTGTAGTTACCAGGCGTCGTATGACATTCTGTGCATGTGTTCCATTCGCCATCATGTCTACCGCTATAGATCGGGAAATACTGTTGGTCGTGGTTGAAGGTCGAAGGGTCCCAAGCGCTGGTAGTGTGGCAGGTCGCACAATCGGTAGGGAATTGCGCTGAAGCGTGGTTCGGGTTGTTCGTGCTATTGTAATCCGCCATGTGGCATGCATCGCAATTGGTAGGTGTACCTGCATAGCCATTCGCATGACACTGGATACAGCTTGCATTCACATGCTGACCGGTCAAGGGGAATCCGGTGTTTTCATGGTCAAAAGTACCAGGCACCCATGCCGAAGTCGTATGGCATACGGCACAGTCCATAGGGAAGCCGGCTTGAGCGTGGTTTGGTGATGTTGTCGCATTGTATTCCGCAATGTGACAGGCATCGCAGTTGGTCGGTGTACCCGCAAATCCGTTCGTATGGCATTGCATGCAGTCCACGGTAATGTGTTGGCCGGTCAATGGGAAGGCCGTCGAGTTATGGTCGAAGGTCGCTGTGGTCCAGGATCCTTCATCATGACAAAGCGCGCAGTCCGTGGGGAAGCCCGCCTGTCCATGGTTCGGATCGGTGGTGCTGTTGTAATCGGCAAGGTGGCAGCCCTCGCAGGTGTTCGGTGTGTTGGTGTACCCATTCGCGTGGCATTGGTTGCAGTTCACGTTCGCGTGGGAGCCGTTCAACGCGAAACCGGTCGACGAGGTGTGATCATAACTGCTCGGTGTCCAGCCATCCGTGGTGTGGCATTGTGTGCAATCATTCGTGAAGTTCGCCTGCGTGTGGTTGGGTTCAACCGTGTTGTTGAAGTCCGTCTGGTGACAGGCTTCACACGCTGTTGGTGTTCCCGCAAAGCCATTCGCGTGGCACTGCATGCAGTCCACGCTCACGTGTTGTCCCGTTAGTGGGAAGGCCGTCGAGTTATGGTCGAAGGTCGCTGTGGTCCAGGATCCTTCATCGTGACAGAGCGCGCAGTCCGTGGGGAAGCCCGCCTGTCCATGGTTCGGGTCTGTGGTAGCGTTGTAGTCCGATAGGTGACAGCCTTCACAGGTGTTCGGTGTGTTGGTGTAACCGTTCGCGTGGCACTGGTTGCAGTTCACGTTGGCATGTGATCCGTTCAGCGCAAAACCGGTCGACGAGGTGTGATCATAACTGCTCGGTGTCCAGCCATCCGTGGTGTGGCATTGTGTGCAATCATTCGTGAAGTTCGCCTGCGTGTGGTTGGGTTCAACCGTGTTGTTGAAGTCCGTCTGGTGACAGGCTTCACACGCTGTTGGTGTTCCCGCAAAGCCATTCGCGTGGCACTGCATGCAGTCCACGCTCACGTGTTGTCCCGTTAGTGGGAAGGCCGTCGAGTTATGGTCGAAGGTCGCTGTGGTCCAGGATCCTTCATCGTGACAGAGCGCGCAGTCCGTGGGGAAGCCCGCCTGTCCATGGTTCGGGTCTGTGGTAGCGTTGTAGTCCGATAGGTGACAGCCTTCGCACGTATTCGGCGTGTTCGTATAACCGTTCGCGTGGCACTGGTTGCAGTTCACGTTCGCGTGGGAGCCGTTCAACGCGAAACCCGTCGCGGAAGTGTGGTCGTAACTGCTCGGTATCCAGCCATCCGTGGTGTGGCATTGTGTGCAATCATTGGTGAACTGCGCCTGCGTGTGGTTCGGTTCCACCGTGTTGTTGAAGTCCGTCTGGTGACACGCTTCACATGCGGTCGGTGTACCCGCAAAGCCGTTGGCATGGCACTGCATGCAGTCGACCGAAACGTGTTGACCGGTGAGCGGGAAGGCCGTCGAGTTATGGTCGAAGGTCGCTGTGGTCCAGGATCCTTCATCGTGACAGAGCGCGCAGTCCGTGGGGAAGCCCGCCTGTCCATGGTTCGGATCGGTGGTGCTGTTGTAATCGGCAAGGTGGCAGCCCTCGCAGGTGTTCGGTGTGTTGGTGTACCCGTTCGCGTGGCACTGGTTGCAGTTCACGTTCGCGTGGGAGCCGTTCAACGCGAAACCCGTCGCGGAAGTGTGGTCGTAACTGCTCGGTATCCAGCCATCCGTGGTGTGGCATTGCGTGCAATCATTGGTGAACTGCGCCTGCGTGTGGTTCGGTTCCACCGTGTTGTTGAAGTCCGTCTGGTGACAGGCCTCGCACGCTGTTGGAGTTCCAGTAAAACCGTTCGCATGGCATTGCATGCAGTCCACGCTCACGTGTTGTCCGGTCAATGGGAAGGCAGTCGAGTTGTGATCGAAGGTGGCATTTGTCCACGCCGTCTCATCGTGACATGCCGCACAATCGGTCGGGAATCCGGAGGCCGCGTGGTTCGGCGCCGTCGTAGCATTGTAGTCGGCGATATGACAGGCCTCACATGTATTCGGTGTGTTGGTGTAATTACCGTTGTGGCACTGATCGCAACTCACCGGAATGTGGGACCCGACCAACGGCCATACATCGTGATCATAGGTCGCTGGAGTCCACCCCGGGTTGGTCGTGTGGCAGGTGGCGCAGTCCGTCGTGAATCCGGCGGTCTGGTGGTTCGGGTTCGAAGTGTTGTTGAAATCGACTTGGTGGCAGGTCACGCACTCAGGCGAGGCATCAGCGAAGGATCCCGTGGTGTGGCACTGGTTGCAATCATTGATCGCGTGGCCCAACGTGAGTGGGAAGAAATCGTGATCGACATTGTTCGTATGCCAATCAAAGCCCATCGGGTCGTGACATTCGATGCAATTCGTACTGAAGCCATTCGTGACATGGTTCGGCGCTTGGGCTGCCTGATAATCGTTCCGATGGCAACTGATGCAATCGTTACCGACCCTTTCGAATTGAAGGTTATTCCCAGAGGCATGACACTCCGTGCAACTCAAATTCCCATGCGCCCCGACCAACGCGAATCCATTCTGTTCGTGGATCTCCGGAATATCGTTCACGATCCAATTCACCGTGGTATGGCAACGTGCACAATCATTTCCTACGGACATCGCATGCACGTCCGTGTGGCACGAAGCGCAGTCCGACGGTGCCGAATCGAAAACCAGGGTAGTGTGGCAGGACTTGCAATCGACCGAACTGTGCGCACCTTTCAGCATAAATGCCGTTGAGTCGTGGGAGAAGACCATCGACGCAGCCTGGGCACTTACTGTAGACACCGTCTCCCGGGAGCGTCCGGAGTGCTTCTGTATCCGGGACTTCTCTTCGTTCCAGATCAGCGTAGGATTCGTCCAACCTGCAGGGCTATGGCACTTGGCGCAGTCAATGACCAGCGATTCCCCGTGCGGCGACTGTGCGGATACCCGCATACCGGTCAACAGGACCAAAACGACTATTTGTGACAGTCGGCGCATTCGAAACTCTCGACCTTGAACGAAAGGACTTCGGCATTCGGATCCTTAAGGTGACATTCCTTACAATCCACTTTCACATGTTCTCCCACAAGTGGGAATTCCGTAAAGTCATGATCGAACTTGGATGGGAACCAATTCTCGGCGACATGGCATCGTTTGCAATCGGTGACCCCGTTCTCGGCGAGGTCATCACCATGGACATTGTCATGGCAATCGAAACATGCGTGGCCCAGCTCGCGGAAGGTCCAGTTCTTTTCGTCCTTCATATGGCAGGCCGTACAAGGCGTCGCAATGTGCGCTCCTTCCAAGGGGAACTTGGTGGACCGATGCTGTTCCAATGTATACATGCTCATTTCAAATCCGTCAAGCACCGAATGACATTCTGCACAATCCGGTGTGACATCGTTCTTCGCGAATTCACCCTTGTGGTAGTCCTCATGACAGCTACTGCACTTACTGAACTCCATGGCACCGGTGAAGGATCCCTTGTGGCACTTCTTGCAATCCACATCCACGTGCTTGCCTTGCAGCGGAAAGTCGGTGACGGCGTGGTCGAAGAAATCCATTGACTTCAGCGACCGGAAGCCGGTCTCTTGATGGCACTTGGCACAATCATTCCCGAATTTCCCGTCATGTGCATCCTCATGGCAGGTAGCGCACTGGTTCACAGTTACACCAACGCGATCCTGGAACACACGCAACGGATCACTGGTCTTCTGGTGGCAGGTGAAGCAATCCGTGGTCTTGTGCTTGCCGTTCAGTTTGAAATTCGTCGTGTTGTGATCGAATCGGTTCTTGCCAGAGAAGATGTTGAAGCCTACTTCGGTATGGCACTGTGCGCAGGCGTTATTGAAGTGCGCCGCATGCGGATCGTTGTGGCATGCCTTGCAATCCGCATGCGGAACATCCGCGAATCGTTGGAACTCCTTTCCCTGACGCGTGGTCGTTTCGTGGCACTTCTTGCAATCCACGTTCACGTGCTTGCCAGCTAGTTTGAAATCCGTTTTGCCATGGTCGAATTTGCTTGCCGGCCTGAACTCATTCATGTTGTGGCACTTCGTGCATTCGCCAGACATGGTGCCTTGGTGGAAATCATCGTGGCACGAGAGACACGCTTGCTCCAGCCCGAGGAAGGTCAACGGTCGTTTCTTCAATTCACGATCGGCGATGTTGTCCGGCACATGGCACTTCCGACAATCCACCGGCTTGTGGCCACCTTCCAATTTATACCCGGTAAGCGCATGATCGAAGGCCTTCTCATCGAATCGGACCATCTCGAACTTCCTACCGTGGTGCTCGCTGTGGCAGGCGAAACAATCCTGTGCCTTGACCACTGAACTAGCGTGATAGCCCCGCTTCTTCGTGATCAACGACTTGATCTCCTTGTGGCACTCCAGACATTTCGCATTGGTCACCTTGTTGCCGAGATCATGGCATTGGGTACAATTGCTCATGCCCTCCAATGCGGCATGGGCCGTGGTGAGGTCACCTGGCGAGAGCTGCGCAACCACCATCGAACCCGCTGCTAGCAGGACCAATGTGAAGTATGTCCGTAACAGCCTCATGAATGCTTCTTCACGATGTGACCGAATCGTTTCGTGATCTCCACCCCTGCCTTCTGCAGGAAGCCCGTTGGTAGTTCGCCTCCCGCGAAAATGTAGACCAGGTCGTTCTTTATCTGCTGCGTTTCTTCCCCGACCTTGAGCAACACGGAATCCTCCGAAATGGAAACAAGGTCCGAGTTGAAGATCACCTTGAGCGCGCCGCTTGCAACGGAGACATCAACCGCTTCCTTGTTCTTGGGCTTGATACGGGCGAATTGTTCTTTGCGGTACGAAAGGATCACTTCATTCTCCTCGGTCAATAGCATCGCCGATTCCACTGCGGAATCACCACCTCCGACCACGATCACCTTCTTTCCCGAAATGTTCTCCGGCTCCAACAAGCGGTAGGCCACGTTCGGCAACTCTTCACCGGGAATGCCCAGTTTCCGTGGACTACCCCGTCTTCCGATGGCTAGCAAAACGTTGTTGCTGATGTACTCCTCGCCTGTATTCGTTGCAACTTTGAAGGTGCCGTCCTTTTGCGGCAGGATGCTTTCGACCTTGGTGTTCTCATTGATTGTGATGCCCTGTTCCGTGATCACTTTCTTCCAGAGATCGAGCAGTTCACCTTTTGACGTGTCGAACAACTTCGCCTTTCCATACAGCGGAAGGTCCATCGGGGAGGTCATCACGATCTTCGCACGTGGGAACGTGAAGACCGTTCCGCCCAATGAATCCTGCTCCAAGGTCACGCTCGTCAACCCACGTTTCTTGGCTTCCAATGTGGCGGAGATCCCAGCAGGTCCGGCACCGATGATGACCACATCGATCACCCCCTCCTTCTTCGGCTTCTTGGAACTGGCGATGCTGTCCATCGCTTGTTGGCCTTGCTCCACACTGTTCTTGATCAAACCCATCCCTCCGAGTTCACCGGCGATGTAGATGCCCTTAATGTTCGTTTCGAAATATTCATCGACATGCGGTAGGTCCACGCCGCGCTTTTCGGTTCCAATGCGAAGCGAGATAGCTTCCACCGGACAGGCATGGAAGCAGGCACCGTGACCCACGCAGTTGGACGCGTTGATCACGGTGGCCTTACCATGCACGATGCCGAGGATGTCCTTCTCCGGACAATCGGCAACACAGGCGGCGCTTCCAATGCACGTGTTCAGGTCGATATACGGGTGCAGCGAAACCGGTTCGAAGAGCCCTTCGATCTTCGCCACTTCAACCTTCTTCTCCACGATCGCCGACTTCTTGTTGAGGCTGCGCATGTAAAAGAAGATCACCAACCCGCATAACAGGATCACTGAACCATAGATCGCTATCTGTTCAATGAGCACTTCCATCAGAAGATCCATCTGTATCCGAATGCCAAGGTCACGGCCACGTGGATGATGAGCACGATGAGCATGATAAGTGCGAATGGTAGGTGCGCCACATGCCAATACTTGAACAGTTGCTGCATGGTCTGTAGCCGACCGATCCTATGCGAAAGCGCGAACTCGTCCTTGACCATGCGGATGATGTCCTTTCGCTCGCTCGCGGCCACGTTCCTCGATCGGAGCGAGGTTTTGATCGCTGCGACGGCCTTCCGTTCCTGGGCATAGCGAGCAATGAAGTTGGCCTTGTTCGCAGCACCATCCTCCGCATCGGTGCGCATCACCAATGGGATCGACCCCTCATCGAGCCCGGCATTGCTCTTCAACTTGTCGAGCAGTTCGGAACGCATGCCCTTCACCTCGTTCAAACTGAGTTCACGCCCCTCGATCGTGCGTGGGATCTGGATGTAGATAAACCGGCCAATCACACCGCTCGCCACCACCGCCACCATGCTCCAAAAGGCCACTGAGACGAGTCCCCCGAACTTGAAAGCAGTGTGGAACAGGATCAGGATGGGACCCAGCGTACACAAGAAAATATGGAATTCCAGCAGATACTTCAATCGCAACTGCTTGGCCATGAAGTTGTAACGCTTCCTAGCGATATAGATCGCGACCCCGAAAAGAACCATAAAGGTCCCCAAGATCCCTAAGCCATGTCCGTAAGGACCACTGGGTTTGAACCACGTGTGCTGCGGGTGGTAGAAGCGCTCCTCCAGAGGGAGTTCGTAGTAGGAATATCCAGAAAAGGCGAGGTAGGCGGTCACTACAATAGTCGTTGCCACCATGCTTCCGATGAAGATGGCGTGCGTGGTGCGTGTCATGGCTTCTAGTGTCCTACAGCTAACTCCGTTTGAACGGTCTTGTACAAGACCGATTGGTATATACCAGCTAATATCGAGCGCGTGGATCCCATGGAGCAGCCCCTAAGTTCGAACGATCCGCATGACAATACCATGACATTTAGCCCAATGTCGGGTTCCATTCGTTGAACCCCAGCCGTTAACGGCCAAACTCAGGATGTCGGACCAATTGGGAATGGTCGTCCATTCTGGCCTTCCGGCGGCTTAGGATCATTGATTGGAACGATCCTGAATAGATCACGTGCCCTAGGTCGATCGAACAATGAATGTCCCACAGCTGGGTCGCCAGTTGGACCCCTACAACCCCAACAACACCTCCCCCGGCTCCTTATTCCCGAACACCATCTTACTCGGGTCCTCGATCATCTGTTTCACGGCCATCAGGAAGCTCACGCTCTCCTTACCGTCGATGATGCGGTGGTCATAACTCAAGGCGAGGTACATCACCGGTCGGATGACCACTTGACCGTTCACGGCCATAGGACGGTCGACGATGTTGTGCATACCGAGGATGGCGCTCTGTGGCGGGTTCAGGATGGGCGTGCTGAGCATGCTGCCGAACACTCCGCCGTTCGTGATGGTGAATGTTCCGCCCGTCATCTCGTCGATGCTGAGCTTGCCATCGCGTGCCTTGATGGCCAATGTCTTGATCGCGCTTTCGATCTCGGCCAAGCTCATACGCTCGGCGTTGCGGATAACGGGCACCATCAAGCCCTTGGGGCTGCTTACCGCGATGCCGATGTCCGCGTAATCGTGCATGACCATCTCCTCTCCATCGAGCTGCGCGTTGACGCTAGGGAATAGGCGTAGCGCCTCGGTCACGGCCTTCGTGAAGAAGCTCATGAAGCCAAGGTTCACGCCTTTCTCCTCCTTGAATTTGTCCTTGTACTTGTTGCGCAGTTCCATCACGGCGCTCATGTCCACCTCATTGAAGGTAGTGAGCATGGCAGTCTGATTCTTCACGGTCACCAAGCGCTCGGCGATCTTCTTGCGCAGGGTGCTCATCTTCTGGCGCGACTGATCGCGCTTGCCGCCCCAGCCGTTCAACGCAATTGCACCCGCATCCACACCACCGGCAACGTACGCCGCTACATCGCTCTTCGTGATGCGCCCATTGGGGCCGCTGCCTTTCACCTTGTCCGCGCTGAGGCCCTTCTCCTCCATCATCTTCACCGCAACAGGCGTAGCGTGTGCTACGGAAACGGCCACAGGTGCAGCGGCTTTGGAAGCCTTTTCTGCAGGCACCTCCTTGGCTTTCGGTGCATCCTTTTTCGGGACCGGAGCAAATGAGGTATCCAACTTCGCGACGACATCACCGACGTTCACGGTGGCATCGGCCTCGGCGAGCAAGGTGATCTTCCCGCTTTCCTCGGCACTCAATTCCAAGGTGGCCTTGTCGCTGTCGATCTCAGCGATCACCTGATCCTTCTCCACCACATCCCCATCCGCTACGAGCCATTGTGCGATGCGCACTTCGCTGATGCTTTCCCCAGGGCTGGGCACTTTGATGTCCACGTTGGCCATGACTTCTGATGAGGGTTGACCGCGGCTATGGCGGAATGAATGTTTATAGCTTGTTCCAGGTCGTTACGCACTTGCTTTCACCGTGCTCTTGGACTTCGCGAATGCCCGTTCGATGATCGTTGCTTGTTGTTTCGCGCTACGCTTGCTGCTTCCCGTGGCGGGTGCTCCGCTCGCCGGGCGACTGATGCACTCGAGCTTGACCGCGTCGAAATTCATCAACATATGTGGCCATGCGCCCATGTTCTTCGGCTCTTCTTGCACCCAGATGTGATTCTCGGCCTTGTCGTATTTCTTGAGCACCGCCTTCATCCGATCGATCGGCAAGGGGTGCAATTGTTCGATACGTACGAGTGCAGTATCCATGATGCCGTTCTTCTCCCGGTGCTCCAGCAGGTCGTAGTGGACCTTGCCTTGAGTGAAGATCACGGTGCGCACATCCTTCGCGAGTACTGCGTCATCATCGATCAGCTCTTGGAAACTGCCACTGGCCAGATCATCCAGCTTGCTCACGCAGTGCGGATGACGCAGTAGGCTCTTCGGGGTGAAGACGATCAAGGGCTTGCGGAATTCCCATGCCAACTGGCGGCGCAGTGCATGGAAGAAGTTGGCGGGTGTCGTGCAATTCACCAACACCATATTCGCATCGGCACAGCTACTTAGAAAGCGTTCCATGCGCGCGCTGCTGTGTTCCCCGCCTTGTCCTTCGTAGCCGTGTGGGAGCAACAACACGATCCCGTTCTGTGTGTTCCACTTCTCCTCCGCACAGCAGAGGTACTGATCCAGGATGATCTGTGCGCCATTAACGAAATCACCGAACTGTGCTTCCCAAATGGTGAGCACTTCCGGAGCGGTAAGCGCGTAGCCGTATTCGAACCCGAGCACGGCGTATTCGCTGAGCAGGGAATTGTAGATCTGCAAGAGCGCCTGCCCTTCTTGGATATGCTTCAGATGGATGAACTCCTCCTCGCTGTCCTCCACCTTCACCACGGCGTGGCGGTGAGAGAAGGTCCCACGTTCCACATCTTGGCCAGTGAAGCGGACCGGATGTCCATCCAGCAGCAGTGAACCATAAGCGAGCAATTCGGCCATGCCCCAATCCAAGGTCTCGTTGGCCATCATCTGCTTCCGATCGTTCAGGATCTTCTCCAGCTTGCTGAAGAACTTCTTCCCGTCCGGGTGAAGCACGGTGAGCTTTTCCCCGATCAGTTGCAAGGTCTCCTTCTTCACGCCGGTCTCTGGTGAGGTGAGCAGGTCCTGGACAGTCGCCCGCCGGAAACCCTGCCAACGATCGGCCATCAGGTTGGTGATCTTGCCTACGCGGATCTGCTTCGCCTCGCTCAAGCGCGCGTCCAACATTTCGCTGAAGGAGCGTTCCATGGCCTTGGCCATCTCACGTGCACCTTCCACTCCACTGTCGATCAGCTTCTGGGTGTAGATCTCGCGCGGGTTCTTGTGCGCGGCGATGGCTTTGTACAAAATGGGTTGGGTGAACTTCGGTTCATCGCCTTCATTGTGTCCGTGCTTGCGGTAGCACAGGATGTCCACCCAAACATCCTGCTTGTATTTCTGACGATAATCCATCGCCAGCTTTACCGTGTAGGCCACGGCATCGGCATCATCTCCGTTCACGTGGAACACAGGACAAAGTGTGGTCTTCGCAACGTCTGTGCAGTAAGTGCTCGTGCGTGCGTCGATATAGTTGGTCGTGAAACCGACCTGGTTGTTCACCACGATGTGGATCGTGCCACCGACCTCATAGGCCTTCAACCCTGCCATCTGCACGACTTCGTACACCACACCTTGGCCTGCCACGGCCGCATCACCGTGGATGATGATCGGTGCGGTGATGCCCTGTGCGAATCCATCGTCGTGCTCGATGATCGCACGGGACATGCCTTGCATCACAGGACCCACGCTTTCCAGGTGACTGGGATTGGGTGCCAATGTGAGGCGAACCTCCTTTCCGGTATTGGTGGTGATCATGCTGCTGTATCCCATGTGGTACTTCACATCACCTTCCACCAGCGCATCCTCGTAGTCCTTCCCTTCGAACTCGCTGAAGATGGCATCGTAGCTCTTGCGCATGGTATTGGCCAGCACGTTGAGCCGTCCACGATGCGCCATGCCGATCACGTATTCCGTGATGCCGAGCTCGGCACCATGCTCGATCACGGTATCCAAGGCCGGTATCAATGCCTCCGCACCTTCGATGCTAAAGCGCTTCGCACCGATGAACTTCTTCCCTAGGAATTTCTCGAACACAACGGCCTCGTTCAGTTTCTCTAGGATATCCTTCTGTTGATCCAGCGTAAAACTTGGGGTGTTGCGCACGGATTCCATGCGCTCCGTAAGCCATTTCAGTTTCTCTGGATTCCGGATGTAGCGGTATTCCACACCAACGCTGGCGCAGTACGTCTGCTCCAGCAACTCGATGATCTCGCTCAACTTCGCTGGGCCCATCCCCACCTCATTCCCCGCACTGAACACCGTGTTCAGGTCGCCCTCATCCAATCCGAAATTTTCCAAGGCCAAGGTGGGCTCATACTTGCGCCGATCACGGACGGGGTTGGTATCGGTGAAGAGGTGCCCTCGGTTCCTGTAGCCACTGATCAGGCCCAGCACCTTGAACTCCTTCTGGAAGCGCTCATTGCCCTCACCGGCCTTCGAAGCATCGGCACCTGTGAAGGTGCCGTTGTCCCCTTGTAGGTCCTTGGCGAATTCGAAGCCTTCGAAGAAGCGCGCCCAACCGGTCTCAACACTGGCGGGGTCCTTCTGGTATTGTTGGTACAGGTCGTCCAGCCATACGCTGTCGACATTGCTGAGGTAGGAATACTTGTCCATGTATGCGTTCCGAGCGGAAGGGCAAAGGTAGTTCTTGGTACAAGCAGAGGGTGTTCTACGGGTGTTGGATCTCCACAGTTCGAGTCTGAATGCCAGCGATCAGAACCTGCCCGCGTACCGCAGCCGCGTAAGAACCTTCTGTAGTGCGCGAAGGACGACTTCATCGGCTAGTCCGCTGAGGCCCCCATGACCCATGGTCCGACGTAGATGTGCCTCTGGGATATCAACGCGATACATGGCCACTTGCAAGGCGTGTCCATCGGCGACTTGGAGGTCCTGAAGCACGGGAAGGACCGTGGCACTCAGGAGGTCGAAGGTCTTTTCGCTCAGCTTCGGCAGGGGAAGTTCTTCCTCCGAAACGGAAAGGTCCTTCCGCAATTGATCGACCACGGCTTGAAGCACCTCAGCCCGGTCCAAGTAACGATGTAGGCCATCGGCACCGGATGCTGACAAGGAGTTGTCCATGCTGTGGAGAAGTTGTACAAATGTGCGAACGCTGTGGCACTATTTTCGCCAACGCTGCACAACATCAGGCACGGCAGTCATCCAAAACCCAGTCCAAACTCATGCGTTCGATCCTCCTAGCCAGCTTCGCCACCGTTCTATCCGTCTCCGTTGTTGGCCAATACGGCAGCTTCAGTGCAGCAGCCATGAAAGCCGCCAAAGGCACCAAGACCATTGTTGTGCTGGATGCCGGTGATCCTCCCTACAACCGGAGTTTGACCGATGCGGTGAAGAACCATTGGACCTGGACCGGAGGCGTGGAATTCATGACCGTGGCCGAGTTGGCAGCGCAGCCGATGGCACCGGAGAACACGTACTTGTTGAAGACCCGCAAAACCGATCCGGTGAAATTCCAGGGCACCTTCCTCACCTTGGTGCAGGGTTGGAAACCGAAGAAGGGCGAGGTGTTGGAGCAGACGGACAATGCGTTCACGTCCATCCCGGTGGAGCGGGAATTGGCCTTCATCCAGATCGATCCGAGCAACATCAACGAGAAGGGACAAGCGGGGCTTCTGACCGTGTATGTGAAGCACCTACAGAATTACCTGGACCTGGTAGAAGGTGGCAAGATCACGGACAAAGCAACGGCGGACCGCACTTATGCAAACCGCACCCGCACGATCCGGGATACGGAGTTGTGGATGGCCCAGGAACACTTGGACCGAAGCATCCCGGATGCTACCAAGTTGAAGGAGTTCTATACCGCGCCTTGCCAAGTGATGGCACTGAGCCAACTTCCGAGCACAGTGGAGAAGCAGGACAGTGGCATCACGGTAAGCGACGTGATCATAACCGGAGAGAACAAGAACAAGCATTGTTTCAAGCGGATCTTCAACGCGGGATCCGGCGAACTGATGTACCTGCGGGACGATGCTGCCATCTTCGGAAAGAAGGAAGGCTTCATCGACGAGGACCTGAAGTCCGTAGAGCGCGCACGTTAAGGATACATTCCGGACGTTGAGTGGTCGGCAAGTAGAGATGCCGAGCGGTCATTCTTTGCGATCCGTGCGGTGGGGAATGGATCTTCGGATCCTTATATTCACGCCTCCATCGACCCAACATGATGAAACGCTACACCCTCCTTTTCACGTTCGCGGCCTCGTTCCTCTCCTTACGTGCGGATCACTTCGCAGGTGGTTCCATCACCACGCGATGCACAGGGAACAACTTCCATGATATCACCTTGCAGCTTTTCCGGAATTGCGGCGGAACACCGCTTGGCCAACAGACCTTGAACTTCAGCAACGACTGTGGGGTGATCTTCTCCCAAGTGTTGGGCGAGCCTATCAGCGTGCAGGACGTATCTCCATTGTGCGAGGGCGAGATCCAGAATAGCACGTGTAATGGAGGTGGTTTGGAGGGATACGACCTGACGACCTATCGCGCCAGTGTGTACTTGAGCCCTTGCACCGGCTGGCGGATATCGTGGTCCATCTGCTGCCGGAACGCTTCATTGAATGTACAGGGAACGCCAGGCATGTATCTGGAAGCCACCTTGAACAATCTCGGTGGCCCGTGCTACACCCAACCCGAATTCGTCCGGAATTCGATCCCCTTGGTGTGTGTCGGACAAGCAGTGAACTACGACGGAAGTGCGACGGAGCCGGATGGCCATACGCTGCGCTACAGCTTGATCGATGCCCGCTACACGACTCCCGCCCCGACCCCGGTCACGTACGCATCGGGCTTCTCCGGAGCGCAGCCATACACCGGGATGGCCATCGATAGCATCACAGGCACCATAACCTTCGTTCCCGATGCGACCGGGACCATCGTCACCGCTGTTCTTGTTCGGGAGTATGACGAAGAAGCTCGGCTCATTGGAACGGTGATGCGCGACCTGCTCTTCGTGGCATCGGTCTGTGTGAATGAGGTCCCATCCGCCAGCAGTGGTTACTTCACCGAGGTGGAAGGGATCGGGCAGATCGATGACGAACGTTCGTTATTGGTGTGCGGAGAAGGTCAATTCTGTGCAACACTCACATTCGCAGATAGCGATGAGGACCAGACCTTGACGCTTACGAGCAATGTCCAGGATGTATTGCCCGGTGCGACCTTCACTTCTAGTGGGACCAATCCGGTCGCAGCTCAACTGTGCATGAACAACACGAGCCTTTCGCCGGGCAATTACCAATTCACCGTTTCTGCCACGGACGGAGCCTGTCCGGTAGTGGGAACCCAGGAGTACGTGTTCTTGGTTACTGTGACCACTGGGGTAAGCGCTGGGGAAAATGCATCTGTGGAGATCTGTTCCAATGAAGATCCAGTGTCCTTGATCGGATTGTTGGGTGGCGAACCCGCCACAGGTGGTTCTTGGACCGGTCCGGTCGGCTTCCCGGTCCCGGCGACCTTCACGCCTGGGATTTCAGCACAAGGCCAGTACACCTACACCAACTCATCGCCAACGGGCTGTGTGGCTTCTGCAGTGGTATCCATTACGGTGATCCCGGCCGACGATCCAGAATGCATTGGTACTGGACTGGTCGGATCCACGCTGAATGCACTTTCGTTGCATGGTGATGCGCAACTACCCGGACGGATCTGGGTGGGGTCGCCGAATACGATGGACGTTGATCTGAAGGCACTTTCCATGGACGGACGCATCGTGATGGTGAAACGCATGCAAACCAATGGTGCGGGCACAGCAGTGGATCTTCCGATCACCTCTTCTGGCATCTACTTGGTACAAGCCACGGATCGCTCCACGGGCCACGTTCAGGTGGTGCGTCTATTCGTTCCATAGGCTGCGGTCGCACTCCGCTATGTGTCCATGAACTTTACGGGGTGAAGGTGGTTCTATCCAGACATGGCCACCATTCTTATTACCGGTGGCTCGGGTCTGATCGGTTCGGCCCTGAGCAAGGTCTTGTTGGCGAAGGGCCATCGGGTGCATCATCTTGGGCGCACAGTGCGTCAGGTCGATGGCATTCACACCTATCGGTGGGATCTGCGGTCGGGGTTTGTTGATCCGGCCTGTCTGGAAAGTGTTTCGCACATCGTTCACTTGGCGGGTGCAGGGATCGCGGACCGTCCTTGGACGGACCGGCGTGTGGATGAGTTGATCGAAAGCCGCACCGGATCGGCGCACCTTCTGCTGCGGACCGTTCAAGCAAAGAAGCATCCGATCACCGCATTCGTCAGTGCGGCCGGGATCAACTACTATGGTGCGATCACAACGGATCATGTCTTCACCGAAACGGATGCTCCCGGCACGGATACCATCGCGCGCATCAGCACCGCATGGGAGACCGCAGTGGATGAATGGATACCGCTCACACGAGTGGTCAAATTGCGCACACCCATCGTACTAGCACAGCACGGCGGCGCATTTCCGAAACTCGCCATGCCTGTGAAATTCGGTTTAGGCGCTGCACTCGGATCGGGCGACCAATGGATGCCGTGGGTCCACTTGGACGACCTCGTTCGTATCTATGAACGCGTGCTGTTCAATAGCACCATGTCCGGTGCCTACAATGTGAACACGACCGACACCGTGACGAACAAGGTCTTCCTCAAAACGCTTGCGAAGGCCATGGGAAGACCGTTCTTTCTACCGAACGTTCCCGGCTTCTTGTTGCGGATCGCACTCGGGGAAATGGCCGAACTGTTACTGCGTGGTAGCCGAGCATCGAACGCGCGTTTGCTGGGTGCTGAATTCCAGTTCCAATATCCGGAATTGGGGCCTGCATTGGAGAACCTGATGGGGACCTGAAAGCAACGGAATTAGCGCGAACGTTGCTGCAACGCACGAACCAGCGCTCGCAAAGGCTCTTTGCGCACATCACTTATCGCAATGGCATCCAATGCGGCAAAGGCGGAAGATTCCAGCCGGTTTACTTCTTCTTCGGCCTCTTGTTGCACACCCAGTTCACGGAGTACTTGGAGCATGAGTGGCACCTCCCGTCGGTCCACTGGTTTGCCAAGTTCCGCGAGCAAACGTTCATCACCCACTTCTGCCGATCGCTCCAGAGCGCGGATCATCAGCCAGGTCTTCTTTCCGTTCCGCAGGTCGCCCCCTTGCTGTTTACCCGTAACGGTGCTATCGCCGAAAGCATCCAAAAGATCATCACGCAGTTGAAAGGCTAGACCCAGATCCTCGCCGAAGGCACCGATCCGCTCCTGATCCGCTTCGGAGGCCTTCGCCTTGCACGCCCCGATCCGCAACGCACAGCCGAGCAGCACTGCGGTCTTCGACCGGATCATCTCCTTGTACTCGGCGAGTGTGACAGAGGTCCGTTCCTCGAACTCCATGTCGCGCTGCTGGCCTTCACACACTTCCAAGGCATACCGATTGAAAGTGGAAAGCACCAGTGGGTCGGAACCCATGATCTGATAGGCCTTCACGAGCATGGCATCGCCGCTCAGGATCGCGGTGTTCACGTCCCACTTGGCATGTACGGTCGGTTGTCCACGACGCAGTGGCGAAGCATCCATGATGTCATCGTGCATCAAGGTGAAGTTGTGGAATAGTTCGATACCGACCGCTTCATCCAGCACATTCGTTGCTGCGCCACCGAAAAGTTCGCAGCTCATGACGGTCAGCACGGGCCGCACCCTTTTGGCTGGGAGACCGAGCAGGTAGGCCATGGGAGCATACAACGTACTGGACGGTAGTGCCGCGATCCAAGCGCTCAGATGCGCATCGACCAGATCGCGCTCGCGCATCAATTCCTCAGCAACTTCATCAGGTACTCGCCGTAGCCGCTCTTGAGCAAGGGTTGCGCCAACATTGCGAGCTGATCCGCACCGATGAATCCTTTCTTATAGGCCACCTCCTCGATGCAACCGATCCGCAGTCCTTGGCGCTCCTCGATCACTTGCACGAATTGACCCGCTTGCATCAACGAGGCGAACGTACCGGTATCCAACCACGCTGTACCGCGATCAAGGATCTCCACCTTCAATCGCCCCTGGCGCAAGTATTCCTTGTTCACATCCGTGATCTCATACTCCCCACGTGCGCTGGGCTTGAGTTCACGTGCGATATCTACCACGGTGTTGTCGTAGAAATAGAGGCCAGGCACCGCGTAGTTGCTTTTGGGCTTGGTCGGCTTCTCTTCAATGCTCAAAGCCCGATTCTCGGTATCGAATTCCACAACACCATACCGCTCCGGGTCACTCACGTGGTAAGCGAACACCAAGCCACCTTCAGGATGGATGTTCTCGCTGAGCTTTCGGCCAAGGCCGCTGCCGTAGAAGATGTTATCGCCAAGGATCAGCGCCGCTTCGTCCGTCCCCAAGTGATCCCGCCCGATCACGAACGCTTGAGCGAGCCCATTCGGTACTTTCTGCTCCGCATAGGAGAACGCGCACCCCAACGAGGCACCATCGCCTAGGAGTTTCTTGAAATGCGGCAGATCATGCGGTGTACTGATCACGAGGATCTCCCGTATCCCTGCGGCCATGAGAGTACTGAGCGGGTAATAGATCATCGGCTTGTCGTACACCGGCATTAACTGCTTGCTCACGGCGAGCGTCAACGGATGCAGGCGGGTGCCAGAACCACCGGCGAGGATGATCCCCTTCATACTGTTCCCTCTTCTTTGGTTTCCAACTGTAGTTCACTCAAGTCGATATCCTCCTCTTCGTCCATAATGTCCAGTAAGGGTTCATCGAAGGAGCGGGTGGTCATCACATTTTCAAAGCTCAACAACAACGATGGCAGGATAAGTAAATTGGTGAACATCGCCACCAGCAAGGTGAAGGAGACCAGCAACCCCAATGCTTGGGTACCGCCGAAATCGGAGAACACGAAAAGGCTGAATCCGCAGAACAATACCACCGAAGTATAGATCATACTAACGCCCGACTCGTGGATCGCGGCAAGCACGGAAGTCTTGATGTTGTGATTGCTCGTCTTCAACTCGTAGCGGTACTTCGAGAGGTAATGGATGGCATCGTCCACCGCGATGCCGAGTGCGATACTGAATACCAACAGCGTACTGGGCTTGATGGGGATCTCCAAGTACCCCATGAGACCTGCCGTGGCGATCAGTGGAATGATGTTGGGGACCAAGGACACCAAGACCATTCGTGCCGAATTGAACAGCAGTGCCATCAGACCGGCGATCAGCACCAAGGCCATCACCAAGGAGATCATCAGGTTCTGCACCATGTACTTGCTTCCTTCCAAGAACACCACGCTGGTACCACTCAGGATCACCTTGTACTTCGCAGGATCGAAGATGGAATCCACCTCCGCCCGCAACGTGGCCATGAAAACATCCATCTTGGCCGTACCCATATCGGCCACCTGGGTCGTGATACGCGTGCTCTGCCGTTCCTCGTCCATAAAGGCCTTGACCAGACCACCCGAGCTTTGCGAGGCATCCACGTAAGGAGCCATGAAGGTCTTATCCGTACTGGTCAGCAACCCGTATCGGGCGGAATCGCCTCCATAGAAAGCTTGTCGCGTGTACTTCACGGCATCGGCAATGGAGAGTGATCGCGACAGTTCCGGATGCGCATCCATCTTCTGTTGCAGCTTGTCGATCCGCTTCAAGGTGGCATCCTTCAGGGCATGCCCCTTCTTGCGTGTATCCACCATCACCTCCAAAGGCATCACCCCATTGAACTCCTGTTCGAAGAAGGCGAGGTCCTTCATCACGGGATCATCGGCAGGTAGGTCGTCCACCACGTGGCTCTCGTTCTTCAAGCGCGAGGCACCGATCAGGCCCACGACGACCAACAACAGCGCACCCGTATAAACGGCAGGTCGTCGGTATTGCACGATGTGTATCAACGATGCCGTGGCCTTGTCCACCCATTTGCGATCCAGGTGTGCCAAATGCTTGGGTTCGGGATCCTTGAGGAAGCTGAAAAGAATGGGGACCAAGAGGATGCTGAGCAGGAACACTGCCATGATGTTCAGCGACGCGATCACTCCGAACTGCTTTAGGACATCGCTGTACGTGAGCATGAATGTCGCAAAGCCAACGGCCGTGGTGGCATTGGTGATGAACGAGGCGTTCCCGACCCGCTGGATCACGCGGCTCAAGGCCTTTACGCTGTTCCCATGCGCAGCGAACTCGTTGTGGAATTTGTTGATGAGGAAGATGCAATTCGGTATACCGATGACGATGATCAACGGTGGGATCACGGCCATTACGGAGGTGAGTTTGTAGCCCAAGAGACCGATCGATCCAAGCGCCCACACCACGGCCACAACCACAACGGTAAGGCAGACGAACATGACGCGCCAAGAGCGGAAGAACAAGAAGATGAGAAAGGCCACGGTCAGGACCATGAGGCCAACGAACATGCGTAATTCGGTCTTGGTGCGCTCCGTTACCACTGTTCGGATGAAAGGCAGGCCGCTGTGATAGACCTTGAAACGGCCTTCTGCGAACTGGTCCACACGCTCTTGTATGCGATCCACCATATCGCCGCGATCCTCGCTGTTGAAGCGGTCGGCGTTGACGAACACCATCATCAAGCTGGCCCCGGATGCCTCGTTGTACAAGAGCCCCTTGTAGAACGGCAGTGCGTGTACTCGAGCGATCAGACTGTCCACTTGCGCTTGGCTGGCTGGTTCGCGAACCAAGAGTGGCTGCAAGGTGAATCGTTTCAAACTATCGTTCCGGACCAGGTCATAGAGGTGCGCTTCACTGAACACGGAATCCACGCCGGTAAGATCCTTCAACTCCACCCCGAGTCGATACCACTCCCGGAAGTTCTCCAACTGATACAAGCCGGGATCCTTCACTCCCAACACGATCACGTTGCCATCCTCCGAGAATTTGGATTGCAGCACTTGGTAATTCACATAGGCGCTGTCGGTCTTCGGTAGCAGGCCGCCGAACTTGTAGCTCACCTTCACCTTGGTCATCTCCCAAGCCATCAGACCCGTGACGAGTGCGAGGACCACGAGGATCCCTCTTCGATTGCGAAGTACTCTACTGGCCAGCCAAGTCCACATATCTGTTCGGAGAACCGCGAGCCCATGAGGGTGGCCCGAGGACGGACAAAGGTGCGAAAAGCGAGGGGACCTGCGTCTTAGAACACGAACGAACTGGTCAACTTGAAGACGAAGTTGTCCGCATCGCGATCATAGGCTTGTGGACCATGCCGCAGATAGACACCCACGCCGAGTCCAGCGAATACGGCATCCACCACGAGCCCCCCTTCCAAGAAAGGCGCTCCCATGGCCTTGAAGTCCAAGCCGAGGTGATGCTCCGGTGCCGAAAGCGAACCGATGGCGGCATTGTAGACCACGCCCGGCCGCGGTTTGAAATGCTTGCCTTTGACCAACAAAGTGCCGAAGCTATGTTTCATGTGGAAAGCCACGTACCGATCCGCTAGGAACTCGTTCGCCACCATGGTCTGAAAGGTGTTGTCCGCAGCCAACAGCACTGGCGCACGGCCACTGTGACCGGCATTCCCATTGGTGCCGCGCAAATTGTAGAGGTAGGTGTACGCTGCACTCGGGTCGGCAATACCACCCATCAAGCGAAGGCTCAGGTCGCCCACGAGCCGAAGGTGGAAGACCTTGTCCAAAGAGGCATTGAGCCGCCAAATGGCCAGTTCGCCTTCTAGAAAGCCTTTGAACGCGTGAAAAGCATTCACCGAAAGCACAGGCCACTTGGTGCCTAGTGCTAGTTCGCGATCGGGCAATCGGGCAAGCCGCTCCCGGAACGCGAAGCGCGCACCCAGGGTGATGCCGCCCGTACGGAAGGTGTTGCTCCGCAAAGTGACCCCATCAACGGGCTGCTCCACGTAGTCGTAGCCCAGCAGATCCACACGCAGTTCCCGTTCCACACCCAGCCACAACTTCAATGCACTGTTGACCCGGAAAGCGAGCTGTACACCTGTTCGTTCATTCTGGACCATCCGGTTCAGGTACAACAACCGGGCGCTTTCCGTGGTGATCAAGCGTTTGGGACCGTCGAACTGCACACCTCCTGACTCCACGACATCCACTTCATGGAACAACTTCAAGGCGATGTCGCGGCCATACCACGGTTCCACTGTAAGAAAGCCGCCATACTTCCAGTCCTCGTCCTTGAAACCATAGCCGAAATAGCCACCCAATGACGCGTAGCGCGTGACCTTGTCGTTGGTCGCCAGACCCATACCCAGCCGCAGTCCCTCGTATCCGTTGTAGCGCAGCAATTTGTCCAACAACACATCCACAGGACCGAGCGGAAACTTGCCGGTGGTGAGGGCGGAGAACCACTTCAACTTGGCATCGAGGTTCACTTCAGCACCAAGACTGTCGATCACGTGATAGGTCCTTAGGGACTTTTCATCCAGTGGATCCACGCGCAGTGCGTTCCAGAATTCCTCGGTCTGCCGCGTACTCATTTGGTCCATCACCACTTCGGGGCCGCGTACCTCCCCTCGCTCAATGGGTACATCGATCTCGATCTCCTTCAAGTACGTGCGTGCGACACCATAGGGTTTGCCGATACCGATCGACACATTGTCCAAATAGATGAACGCATTGAGTTGCGTTGGGAACCAAGCTTTGCCTTGGACCTTTTCGTGCAACTGTTGGAACCGAATGCTGAGGCCTTCGTCCTTCTCCGCAGCTTCCGCCGTTACATTCTGCACGGCATAACCGTTCGTATTGATGTACAACAGCCCTGTCAAACCATTGAAATTGGTCCGACTTCGCGGGCGATAGCTGATCACGAACACGCTGTCCTGCCCTTGGTAGAGGGTGTCTTCCAAAAGGAAGAGGTACTTGTTCGTACTGCCCGAGGCTAACGGACCCAGATACAATTTTTGCGAAAGGCCGATCTGTTGGTCATACACGCTGAATGTCTTCGTTTGTGCAGCCAACGCGAGCAAAGAGGGGTCCTTCAATCCACTTACGCGCATGGCGAGCACCTCCTCCTTTTCCGCAGCAGGAGGAATGAAACTCTTCTTCGTGACGCTTTCCATCAGGAAGAGGTATTGCTTGTCAAGGAAGTCGAGCGTTTCCTTACCGTCCTCGCTCAAGGCCGCGAATTTCGCACTGTCGGTGCGTAACGTACTGTCCACTTCGGCCGTGAAGATGGTCTTGCTATAGCTGGTATACCGATAGCTACGTTCCCGCATTCCATCGTTCACCTTTCGGTTCGCACGCGCACGATCGATGATGCGATGCGCTGGGTTCTCCGTAGGGAAGACTTCCACTGACACGAGTTCCACGGCTGTCCGTCGCATGGTGATCACGTACGACCCTGGGCCCGAGACGACCATCTCCTGCGGCGCATACCCGACGTAACTGAAACGGATATGGGTCATCACTTCGGGCACCTGCACGTGGAATCGACCGTCGATATCGGAAGTCGCACCTTCGCGTGCATCGGCAGCCAGCACGTGAACGAAGGCGAGCGGCTCCTTTGTTGCTTCGTCCACCACACGCCCATGTATGGCCCATTGCGCATCAGCGCATTGGGGAAGTAAGAAGAGACAGATCCTCAAGATTTGGCGGTACATCGGAATGGTGCTCGCTGGGTAGGACGGTGACAGCGACCGAAAGTAACAGGGCACGACGGACCTTGGACCAATGCCTTGCCAGGTCGCAAACACCACGGAGGCGACCGATCCGGAGACCGACCCAGCCACCCTCGTACCTTGCACGCATGCTCGCCCGCAGCCGTGATGCCTATGAATGGGCGACCAAAGCAACCCCACGCAGGTTGCGCAACGCGGCCGGGCTCTGGACGAGCTTCCAACGTGCCAAGCGCAGCAAGCGACCGCACATCGGCGGCATGCCATTCAGCATCAGTTTCGAACCGACCACGGCGTGCAACCTGCGTTGTCCGGAATGCCCCAGCGGTCTGCGGAACTTCACACGGCCTACTGGGAACTTGAAGCAGGATCTTTTTACCCGCGTGATCGATGAATTGGCACCGGACCTTTGGGCGCTGACCTTCTACTTCCAAGGAGAACCGTACATCAACCCTGGGTTCTTGGACATGGTGCGATACGCGCATGAGAAGGACCTCTACACGGCCACCAGCACGAACGCCCATTTCCTGGATGATGCCAAGGCAGAGGCAACAGTGCGCAGTGGATTGTCACGCTTGATCATCTCCTTGGATGGCACCACGCAGGAAACGTATGCATCCTATCGGCATGAAGGAGAATTGGCGAAGGTGATCGAAGGCACCAAGCGCATCGTGGAATGGAAGCGACGTTTGAAGAGCCGAACGCCGCACGTTGTGTTCCAATTCCTCGTTGTGAAGCCGAACGAGCACCAGATCCCAGAAGCTCGAAAGCTGGCAAAAGAATTGGGCGTGGACGAGCTTTGGCTGAAGACCGCACAGATCTACGACCCGAAGGACGATCACCCGTTGATCCCTACGCAGGACAAGTATGCGCGGTACCGTCGCACGTCCAATGGGATCTGGGAAGTGAAGAACAAGCTAGAGGACAACTGTTGGAAGATGTGGCACAGCTGCGTGATCACCTGGGACGGTCGTGTAGTGCCGTGTTGCTTCGACAAGGATGCCCACCACGTGCTAGGTGATCTGCGCACGCATAGCTTCAGGGAATCGTGGCACAGTGAAGCCTACAATGACTTCAGGCGTTCCTTACTGCGATCGCGCAGCAGCATCGAGATGTGCAGGAATTGCAGTGAGGGCAGCCCGGTGTGGGCTTAGACCTTCATGATGTCCTTCTCCTTGGCATCGATCAGGGCATCCACCTTCTTGTTGTAGGACCCCGTGAGTTTCTCCACGTCACTTTCGAGACCCTTGGCGGCATCTTCAGGGAGGCCATCCTTCTTCGCGGCCTTGATCGCATCCATGGCCTTTTGACGGCTGCTGCGGATGCCTACTCTGGCGTGTTCTCCCTCGGCGTGCGCACTCTTGGAAAGGGCTTTCCGGCGATCCTCCGTGAGCATCGGTACGTGGATGATCACGCTTTCGCCATTGTTGCTGGGATTGAATCCGAGGTTGGCTCCGATGATGGCCTTTTCGATGACATCGATGAGTTTCTTCTCCCAAGGCTTCACAAAGAGTGTGCGTGCATCACCGGTATTCACGGAAGCCACCTGGGACAACGGTACCATTTGGCCGTAATAGTCCACACGAACGCTATCGAGCATGCTCGGCGTGGCTGCTCCGGCACGGATCTTCTGGAGTTCACTGTCCAAGTGTTCAACGGCTTTGTGCATGTGCTCTTCGCACTGCTTCAAGGTGTCTGCAGTATCGATCATGATCTAGGCGTTCAGTGCATGGCATCGGCCAGCGTCCGCAAAAGTAGTGGCTAGGAGGAACTGAAGACGCTACCTCAGAGCTCCACCAAGGTTCCCACCTGCTCTCCTTTCAACAAGCGCCCGAGGTTCCCCGGCTTGTTCATGTCGAAGACGATGATGGGCAGGTTGTTCTCCTTGCAGAGCGTAAAGGCGGTCATGTCCATCACATTGAGCCCTTTCTCGTATACCTCGGCAAAGGTGATGCGCTCGTACTTCACGGCGTTCTTATCCTTCTCTGGGTCTGCGGTATAGATGCCATCCACACGGGTGCCTTTGAGGATCACATCGGCCTCGATCTCGATGGCGCGGAGGCTTGCGGCGGTATCCGTTGTGAAGTATGGGTTCCCGGTACCGGCACCGAAGATCACGATGCGCCCTTTCTCCAAGTGGCGCACAGCACGGCGGCGGATGAAGGGTTCTGCGATCTGTTCCATTTTGATGGCGCTGAGCAGCCGGGTCTTGTGTCCCTTCGCTTCCAAGGCGCTCTGCAAGGCGAGGCTGTTGATCACCGTGGCCAACATACCCATGTGATCGCCTTGTACCCGATCAATACCGCTGCCTTCTGCCTGCATGCCGCGGTAGATGTTGCCCCCACCGATCACCACGGCCACTTCCACACCACCCTTGGCGATGGCGATGATCTCTTCGGCGTATAGGCTGAGGCGTTCGCTGTCGATCCCGTATGCTTGGTTGCCCATCAGGCTTTCGCCGGACAGTTTCAGGAGGATGCGTTTGTACGGTTGAGCCATGGGTGATCGTTATGCGGGTCGAAAAGTAAGGATGTCGTCGGGATGGCTTCGTGCCGATGGAATGGTCTGAATGGAGGAACGGCCCCTTTTCGCAAAGGGGCCGTTCCATTCAGGGTGTCATGTGGGATCAGACGGTGAGTGAATGCCGCTTGAAGTCCGTTGCGGTGAGGTCCTTGTCCAGTGCCTTGAGGTATTGTTCCACCGAGAGTTTGTTGTCCTTGATGAACTCCTGCGCGAGCAAGGTGCTCTCCTTGAAGAACTTGTTGAGGCGACCTGCGGCTATCTTCTCGGCCATTTCGGCGGGCTTTCCTTCCTGGATGGCGAGTTCCTTGCCGATCTCCAATTCCTTGTCGATCACACTCTGTGGAACGCTCTCCTTGTTCAGGGCGACCGGTCCCATGGCAGCGACCTGCATGGCCACGTCCTTGGCTGCGGTCTCGAAACCGGCCTTGTTGAGGCCCACGATGCTCGCCACCTTATTACCCGGGTGGTTGTAAGCGTAAACGAAAGGTGCCTTCACCTCGGCGCAGGCGGTGATGTCGATCTTCTCACCGATCACACCGGTCTGTTCGATCAGTTTCTCAGCGACGGACATGCCATTGCTATCGTAGGCAGCAGCTTTCATGGCTTCAACGGTAGCGAGGCCTTTTTCCAAGGCGATCGCAGCCATCTTCTCGGCCATTGCGGCGAAGTCACCGTTCTTGGCAACGAAGTCGGTCTCACAGTTCACGCAGACCAATACACCGTGCGTGCCATCGGCACTGGTCTTCGCGATCACCAGCCCTTCGGTGGCATCACGATCAGCGCGCTTGGCAGCCACTTTCTGACCTTGTTTACGCAGTATGTCGATGGCGGCATCGAAGTCGCCATTGGCCTCGGTAAGGGCCTTCTTGCAATCCATCATGCCTGCACCAGTGATCTGGCGCAGCTTGTTCACATCGGCAGCGGTAATAGCCATTGTGCTCATGGTTTTTAAGGGATTTGGATAGCTGCGTCGCGGTAGCTCAGCAGGATCCGGATGAAATTCGATCACGCCTTCTCGTCCGTGGCAGCGGTCTCCTCACTGGCCTCGCTGGCTTCACTGACATCATTGGCTTCTACTTCGACCTCAGCGCCCTCCTCGGCGGCCTCGTCCACAGCGGTCTTGTCGTTCTTCCGCTCTTCCATGCCTTCGTTGATCGCCGCGATCATCACGTCCACGATCAGCTCAATGCTCTTGGTGGCATCGTCGTTGGCAGGGATCGGGAAATCCACCTTGCTTGGGTCGCTGTTGGTATCGACCATGGCGAAGGTCGGGATGTTGAGCTTGCGGGCCTCGGCCACAGCGATATGCTCCTTCACGATGTCCACGATGAACAAGGCACTCGGAAGGCGCGTAAGATCGGCGATGGACCCGAGGTTCTTCTCCATCTTCTCACGTTGGCGGCTCACTTGGAGACGTTCGCGTTTGCTCATGTTCTCGAAGGTGCCATCGGTCTTCATGCGATCGATGGTGGTCATCTTCTTGATGGTCCGGCGAATGGTGCCGAAGTTGGTGAGCATACCACCGCTCCAACGCTCGGTAACGTAGGGCATCCCGGTGGTCTTCACCTTTTCGGTAACGATGTCCTTCGCTTGCTTCTTGGTGGCGACGAAAAGCACCTTCTTACCACTACGGGCGATGCTCTTCATGGCCGCAGCTGCTTCTTCCAGCTTCACTGCGGTCTTGTTCAGGTCGATGATGTGGATCCCCTTCTTCTCGTCGAAGATGTAAGGGGCCATGTTGGGGTTCCACTTGCGCTTCAGGTGACCGAAGTGTACACCAGCATCCAACAATTGCTTGAATTCGAGACGAGCCATGATTCCTTGTTTAGTTCACTTTCCTTGTTCCCGTTGATACAGGCATCCCGCTGGTAGCCTCTGCCTTTCGGCCGAGAGTCCAGCGGGATTGGATCCTGAACAAGCGTTGGGACCTTAACGCTTGCTGAATTGGAAACGCTTACGCGCTTTCTTGCGTCCGAACTTCTTCCGTTCCACGCTTCGTGGGTCACGGGTCATGAGTTCTTCGGCCTTGAGTTTCGGTTTGTGATCCGCATCGATCTTCACCAATGCACGGGAGATACCCAAGCGCACGGCATCGACCTGACCCGTGATGCCCCCGCCACCTACGGTAACGGTCACATCGTACTTACCCACCGTATCGGTGAGCTTGAACGGCTGCTGCAGCTTGAATTGCTGCATGGTGATCGGGAAGTACTCATGGCCCTCGCGGCCATTCACGGTGATCGCTCCTTTGCCCTCGGTGAGGACGACCCGGGCGATGGCGGTCTTACGGCGGCCGAGGCTATTGATGGCTTCCATCTTACTTGATCGTATTCAGGTCGAACGAACGTGGCTTCTGGGCTTCGTGCTTGTGCGCGGTCCCGGCCACAACGTGTAGGTTATTGAACAGGCGGCGGCCCAAGCGATTCTTCGGGAGCATACCGCGTACGGCGAGCTCCACCATGGCTTCCGGCTTTCGCGCCATCAGGTTCACGGCACGCTCACGGGTCTGGCCTCCGGGGTACATGCTGTAACGCTGGTACTCCTTATCGGCCATCTTGGTCCCGGTCAATCGGATCTTGTCGGCATTGATCACGATCACGTGATCGCCGCAATTCACGTGCGGGGTGAACGTGGTCTTGTGTTTGCCGCGAACGAGCATCGCTACTCGACTGGCAAATCGTCCAAGTGTCTGATTTTCAGCGTCTACGAGCAGCCAATCTTGCTGCACGGTGGCCGCATTGGCCATGCTGGTGGTGTAGGTCGTCGATGCCACGGTCGTTGTGGTTTTAGAGGCTATTTTCCCAGAAACGGGGTGCGAAGATAGATCGTTTTCCTGGAAACCAACAACGTGGTGTGCGTATCGTTCGGAATGACCCGATCGGGACCGATACGCTCACCGACCTGGATGAGCGGTGTATGGCGAACCTGCCGCTTCCATTGTCTTCGCTTGGTGAAGCCGGGCAAACGGCCTTTGAGCAAATAGCCGTACACCAAAGAAAGTGTGTGCTCCCGGGCCGTGCCGTAGACTGGAACGACGGTTGTTGCAAGCAAACCGACACCTGCACGAAGACCCACCTCGGATCGATCCGAAAAGCGCACACCGCCACCGGTGAAGAGTACCAGGTCGATCCTTGGCATAGGTCGAGCCGGATCAAGCTCCACGGTATTTAGGGGTGAAAAAGAGATGATAAATGCGGGTCCGTGGCCCGGTAAGCGATGAACGACCACCGCATGCGCTCAATGACGTAGTAGATCAAGCGGATGGACCCTATCTCTCATGGTCCCAGAAAGGCTGCATTTCCAAAGTCACGGCATCCATCCATTGGTCAGGCTTTCCCACTGCGGTCGGAGGGACCCATGTCACCTTTCCATGTATCGCATCGGTAATGGTGATCTCTGGAACACTGCCACCAATGAAGCGACCGCGACCATCGCCGGCGCGGGTAACGATGGTGCTCAGCCAGAACAACCGATCGCGCCCCGCAACCTGACGGATGTACGGGCGGGTTTCGGCCGGGTAGCTGTGCGACCAATCATACTCTTTCCGGCTTTCGATGATCTTGGCGCTAACGGCGCTGCTCCCGAGGAAGGCTTCACCGCTGGTGGTGTGATCGATGAAGAAGACCTCATTCATGCCATCACCTGGGATGAAGAGGCTCACACTCAGCCCTTTCTTCGCTTCCTCAAACGGTTCCAGACCGAAGTAGTTGTAGAGCTTTCCCGGTGTGCCATTCATTTCCGAATAGACCACGAACGGTTGGGGATCTTGTCCTTCCGGAAGTTGCGGAACCCGGATATCGCCCTCGTGGTACCCCGGCATCGGGGCCATGAAGCCCCGGCGGAAACGAAAGCTCTCGGCGATATAACGGGTCACTTCTCGCGGCATCACGTCCTGACCGCGCAAGAAGGACTGTTCGGCAATGCGCTCCGCCGGAATGAAGGTTCCCTTTCCAAGGAAGAGGCGCTTCACGTAACGGTCATCTGGTCCATACTGCTCGATCACCATCACCCCGCCGAATACGGGCCGTGGGAATACGAGACCGACCCAACGGATCAAGGGCACCACCTGCACCCATTCACCACCTTCGTTCTGGAGATAGATCGGATCTGCGGGTTCCAAGGTCAGGAATTGCCAGGGGTCGAAGCGTTTCACCACGGCGGTATGCGTGTTCTTGCTGAAGAGGAGGAATTCACCCACTTCGAAATCGACCACGCTGCGAAATGCTGCCGAGAAGTTCGGTGAAGGCAATTCGCCGGGAATATGGATCACCTCGTACATGTCCTTGGTGAACTGCTGCACCTTGTACGCTTGGGACGGACCGATCGCCGTGGTGTACGCATAGGACCCGTCCATCGTGCGGATGAAGCGCGGTTGCGTGGCATCCTCGGTCTCTGAAAGCGCCTCCTGTTCTGTCAGGGTGTGAATGGAACTGATCGGTTGGATGCGCTCATGCCCTGTCACTGGAAGTTGATCCACCTGTACCTTGTTCAACTCGCTGTAGTAGACGTATTGTGAGCCGTACTGCACAACGCGTGGTAGGAACCATGCAACAGCGATCATGAGCAGCAAACTCACCAAGGCACCCATCACCTTCTTCCACAGCAGACTTCTTCTGAACACCTTTCGCACTACCCAGACCACCAGTACCGCCATCAGGATCCAGAAGAAATACTTGCGCACCTCCAGCGCCAAGGGCTGATACACGGAACGAAGGATGAACAACGCGTACAACAGGACCAGAAAGACCGTGATCGCTAGTACGGGCCTCCGCTTCACCCATGCGCCAAGCCGTCGCACAACACCTTTTCGAACGTGGTATACCAGCCAATACAATTGGCCTTTATCGTCATCTTGTTCCTGCTGCATCAGCGAACCACGGATGGAGTTTTGAACCACTTTTCATCGGGAGTCGCAAGGCCGCCCCATCGGGTCGACTTCACGAATGTCCCGTTCCGGAACCGAGCAATTGATCGAACCAACGCCATCACTTGTCCGTGAATTTCTTGATGCCTGCTCGCCAGTCCGGTCTGTCGTCACCGGGTTCGGGTGCCTTCTGTTCGTGTTGATCCGGGGGATTCGCGCTGCGGGTAGGCTTAGCAGGCTCGGCATCCTTCCTAGAAGGTATGTCGTGCTTCTCTCCATGCGCTTCGGCCTCGATGCGATCCACCTTGTTCAGCACCTCCCGAACCGGCTCCATATTCCAACGTTTGCCTTTGAAGAGGAAAACCGCGGCATAGAAACCAAGCAAGAGACCGACCACGGCAATACCTCCCGTGATCAGGTCCAGCAAGGCATGTGCGCCACCAACTGCAATGGCCACCGCCGTGAAAAGACCTGCGATCACGATCGCCATCACCAACTTCTGTTGGAACGGCTGCAAATGGATCAGACCTTTCTCCAGCAGGCTTGGACTTTTGTGCTGGTGCGTCAGGTCGTACCAACGCGTGTTCCATCTCCGCCCCTTGTTGAGGTCCATGTAATAGAAGAAGATGCCTGCTATGAAGGCGATCCCGAGTGTGAGCAAAGTATCCATGGGCTATGCGGTGAGTTTCCTGAAAATACCGTGATTCTCCTGTAACTCCGTAATGATCCAACGTTGAAAATGATCGGGCCAGGTCTTGTACCGATGGTAGAAATCGGGCTTGTTGAAGGTATAGCGCACCAGTTCATTCACCCCGAAGATGTTCGCGATCAATTGCCAAATGATGGTCCGGACCTGTGGGTCCTGATCTTTCACGGGATGGATCAAATGGTCGCGAATGGCGGCTTCTCCTTTCGTATCGATGGCCTCGTCACGTTGCAGTGCGCGTTTCACCTCCTCCAATTCGAAATAGTCCTCGCCCAGCACACCTTTGGACTGGAGGGTATGGATCAGACCCTTCTTCTTGCTGTCAGAAAGATCCGTCAACTCCACCGGCTCCTTCAACTTCAAGCTCGCATTCGCGAGTAACAGGTCCAATTCGTGGTCAAGCAATTCCGGCATCTCCTTGAAGTGGGCGAACGAGTGTTCCACGAGACCCTTGCTGAACAAATAGCCGACCAGAGCTGGATCGTTCAAGTTGAACTCCACGTGTGCATGCTCCAATTCGCCAGAAACGGTGGAGGTGTTGTTCTGGTGGATCAGCACCGGTTTCCCGATCACGGTATCGCGCAGCACGTACAGGCCATCAAAGGCGGTGGTATAGAACGCCCTGATGTTCGTGAATGGGAAGGGCAGTACATCCAGATTTCGGAAACGGAGGTCGCCATACTCCAAGCCGCTTTCACCGATCTTCCGACGCAATTCGGGGTCGGCCCAGGCCATGGGTCTATCGAAGTAGGTGCGCACCAATTCCCGTTGCTCACGTGCTGCGGTGATCAGGTTCTTGGTGGTCTTGAACTGCACCTTCACCACATCGATCATGAGTAGGTCCTGTGGCGAACGGTAGGCACTGATGTCTTGGTCCAATGCTAACCACAGGCCGCAATCGGTGGTGATGTCTGTGATCTGTTTGGCGTACTTTTCGAAGACCTGTTGATGGATGTCCCAATCGAACGAATGGTACGGGTAGTAGAGTGAACCTTGTTGTTGTTCCGGACTGATGATGATCGCATACGGATTGGCGCTTCCGTGGCAGAGGTATTGCTTGTTCTGCTGTTCGTCCGCGATCTCCGGGCTCCACCCCCATCCATCGATATGGAACTCGTTCAACTCGGTACGCTCCAAGCCGATATCGTCCAAACACGCATTGTAGCGCTCCACCAATTCCTTGGTGGCTACGTGGAACAATTGCCCACCGAAGAGTCCGCTTTGGATCAGCTTCAACATTACTTGCCCACGTTCTTTCTCGCCTGCAATTCCATCGCCTTCTGTTGGATGTAGAGTTCTTCCGCACGCCGCTCCACCTGCCGATCGATGCCCGTTTCATTGATGCGGATCGCGTTGTCCAAATAGTTCAGTGCTTCTTGCAGGCGCACTTCCTCGAAACTGATGTGGCCGAGGTTGGACCGCATCAATTCCTTCAACATGGAAAATTTGGTCGCGTAGTCCTTGAAGAAGAACTCATCGGGCTTGTCCCACCAGACCGAAGGCAGGTCGAAATCCGTGACCCGCGCATCCACGGCCTTCTGGATGTTACGCAGATCACGTGAACTGAAGAACGGAAAACGGTCGAGCACAGCAGTGTAGAACACGCCGAAGAACTCGTGCGTGCCTGCGTCGTGTTGCTTGAGGCTGGCTTCGTAGATCGTCCGCAGATCCGCATTCTGTACCTCGGTGTTTCCGCCTTTGTGCAGGTCGTTCATGGACGCGACCTGTCGTTGCGCGCTCATGAACTCGTAGTCCTTCACGCCGGGGTCCTTGATGAACTTCGGATCCAGTTCACGGTACTTCTTCCACCACAAATGGTCCTGATCCACGAAATCCTCGAAGCGCTTGGCTCCTTCCATGCTCACCCGCACTTGTATGCGCGAAAGCACCGCCTTGTCGATCTGGTCCGGGATGTTGGTGAAGAGGCTGATCATGCGGTTGCCGTGGTTCACCGCGTATGCACCTTCCGTATTGCGCAGGAAAACACCGATGAATTCGCGCACACCGGCGGATACTCCCTGTCGTGTACGTTCCTCCAGATTATTCTCGGCATCGTCGATCGGCGCGAAGACGATCTTGCCGGTATCCTGCATCGGACGGAACCATTCGATGGCGCGTTCCGCTGAGCCGCCTTGGAAGGTGGAGATGATGTTCTCCGGCAAAGGCCAGAAGAGGAAGGGCAACTTCAACACTTCGCACCGCTCTTGCAACATGGTCGCGACAGCCGCGATGAGCATGCTCTTGCCAGTACCGGGCTTGCCATCGGCCATGGTGATGCTTGGCATGCCGCCGAGCACCAACATCGGGTTCTTCTGTTCGTTGAGGTCGTAGCAGAGCAGCCGTTCTGCGAAGCGCCGGAACATGTGCTTGGCCTGTTCGTTGGCTACGATATCCTCCATGCGGGTGGCGTTGAACTCCACTCCTTTCACCTGCGCGGTGTATGCCACCTCGAAGCCTTGGATCGTGAAGTCCGCATGCTCCAGCTTGTAGTTCTGCGAGGTGAAGAAGTCGGCATCCTTCAGTGACGCTTTGCGCATCAGCACCTCCTCCATCAACCGCTCGAAAAAGAGCAGCGTGATCTTCAGTAATTCGAGGTCGGACTTCACCACACCACTGCGCTCCAAGTAGGCCGCGTAGTAGTACATGGCGCACTGCATGGCTTGACTCGGACGGCTCAACTTCACCTCCGGTATACCACCGAAATCGATGTTGATGGACGAGTGCTCATCCGAACGCACATTGTTCAGGAAGTACGTGATGTAGTACGATGCTACGAAGAGTACGATGGCGGAAGAGGTCTGCAACTTATCGTGGAAGGCAGGCATCTCACTTTGGTGCAAACTGCCGTCGTTGTTCTTCTGCTGCAACAATTCCAAGCCGCTGCTCCGCTCGAACAACGCGCTGATGTGCTTGCCCAAACTGAAGCCCTTTCGGATCGCATTGAGCACCACGTTCGTCGTATTGGTGAGTATGGTGCGGTCATCGCTGATTCGCACGGCGCTCTTCAACACGGAGAGCTCGTCCGTCTCACCAACGTTCAGCGTCTTGCCCACGTGCAACAAGAAGCTCGCGTCCAGATGCGTATTGCTCGCTGGTCTACTCCGGTGGTCCGGCGTCCAGCTCACCATCTTCAGCAAGGCCGTCACCTCCTCCTTGTAGGCGTTCAATTGCTCCTCTGTAACGGGGATCTGCGATGCTCCGCTCTTTTCCATATCACGCAACCGGTGGACAAATGAATGGTGGCGTGCTCAATTGTTTGAGCATCTCCTTCTGGTTATCGCTCAGGTACTGCATAACGGTGTGCGTTGTGAAGAGGTAACTCTGTACCTCGCTCGCCATGCGCTCCATACAGTCCTTGTTGGTCTCGTCCACATGGAAGACCTCACGCAATTCGCTCTTGGAAAGCAAACCGGTACTCTTCTTTTCCTGACCCACCGAGAAGACGATCTCGGTGGTCACATGCATCACGAAATGTCCGGATGGTATGTGTTCACCGATCTCCTTCGCTTGTTCATCCTCGGACTTGTCGTACGCACTCAGGATCGGTCCGATATCAAGGCGCTTCAACACTTTCGGATGCACCCATGCGCAAGCTTCGTCGATGTCCGAAGCGATGACCTTGAGGGGAGCTGTGTTGTGGGTACATTTCTTGATCATGTCCACGAAATCTGGATCCTTGTCCACACGTTCCGTGATCGGCCCATCCGGATCCGGCACATTATCGAAGACCATCAAGTACACATAGGGGCGATTCGTGACCGGGTCGAACGAAGCCCAAGAGCAGAGGAAGCGCTTGTCGTGTTGCGCGGCATTGAACACCTTCAACTCCCGCAAATTCCCGGGAACGAATTCCGAGAAGAGGCCACCCTTTTCGAGCGCCAAGTGATATTGGGAGGCTGCTAATTTCCGCAATAGCGGAAACGGATCGCTTTCACCTCCGATCAACTTGTCCAGCAGCTGTCGTTTGATGTGCTCTACATTCACGGAAGGCAAGGCCCCCTTCTTCAAAAGCTCCAGATCCGCTCCCAGCTTGCGCAGCTCCATGTGATTGGGGAATCCACTTGCTGTAAGGTCGATACGCATCTGCTCCTGATCCTCGAAAAGGTATTTCAACCCCAACGCCTTCAAGGTGATCAAGAACCGTAGGGCCAGATCGCGGATGACCATTACCTCCTGCTCTTGGGTACCATCCTTCGGAGCAAACCTTGTGGTAAAGGCATCAAGGACATGGGTAACGAACTTGAAGTACCGTTCGTACTCCACATTGTTCTCCAGAATGGAGCGGTCGAGGTCCGTGAAATGGCTCTCGATGTCGATGGTCTTCATTCTTGTTCAAGCCATTTCATCGGTTTGACCCTTCCGATCGTTACTTCAAATTCAAAGCCATCATACTCAACATCGGTGCCGAGCGTGCTATGTTCAATAACGCCTGGGGTCTCTTCCGCTTCCACTTGGACAATGTCGCCTTCAACTGTGGATATTCGGTATGATAACCCATTCGTGTCGATCTCCTCGATCTCACCCAAGAACTTGTGCTCTATCCGTTCGATCCGCCCAGTGGTTGAAAGTGTTAACCCGTCTCCCACAAACCCGGTGTCGAACTGAAGTCGTCCATTCTCATTGAGAATCAATATGAACTCGTTCTCCAAACCGATCCGTATTGGTTGGTCAAGTTCATGCCACGCAGCACACCACTGTACTTTGATCGATTCCAAAGTGAACTATTGGCCTAGGTTCAACCCAACAGTTCATCCACCCCACCCTCTTTCTTCGGTGCGGCAGGTCGTGTGGGTGCGCCACCGGTGCCTTCGTGGTTGCTACTGAAGGTTTCACTCACATCGATCCCGAACTTGTCGCTGTGCGCTTTCAGGATCTCCGCATCCTTGGCCTTGAACTGCGCCGTGGCTTCGGCCATTGCGACCAACACCTTGTGCAACTCGGTCATGCGCTCGGGGTGCTTCTTCACCCGATCGATACGGTCGCGCTCGCTGGAAACGAACACCTTCGCAGCGATCTCGGTGATCTTCTGGTCGGTCTTCACCCCAGCCTCTTCGTAGATCGAAGCCGCTTCTTGTGCGGTGGCGGTACGGATCAATTGCAAGCCAGATTCGTAGGTGGTGACACGCTCTTCGGTATCGCTCTTGAGTTGACCGATCAACTGTTTCAGGTTGTTCTTGGTGGTGGTCTGGGCTTCCAAGTGGATCACGATCTGGTCCACGAAACGCTCCTTGCTCTGGAAGATGCCCAAGGCGATGTTGAACTTGCCCTTCACCTCGGCACGGCGCTCGCGCATGTCGGCGATCTTCTTCTGCTGCTCGGTGTATTCCGGACTGTTGTTCGCCAGCTCCTCCAAGGACTTCTCCTCCATCTTCATCAAAGCCTCCAAGTTCTCCAGCTCGGCCTTGCGGCTCTCCATCACCTTGGCGGCCTTCTCCTTGGTTTCGAACGCGAGCTCCTTGCGGTTCTTCAGCGCGTCGATCTGTTTCTCCACCTCCAGGATCATTTCCTCGACCACACCACTTAGACCCTGCACCTGACTGATGATGCGGTTCAACGAATCCCCGATATCGGCGTTCTTCAAGCGTTCTCTGTAGGAACGATTGGCATCCTGCTCGGCCTGCTTCACACCTTGTTCAGAAGCTGCCAGTTCATTGGTCAGTCGGTTCACCTTGCTGTTCTTGTACCCGAAGAGGATGTTCCAAGCGTTGCTCATACCGTTCGCATCGGTAAGGTCCCGCCCAGCAGCCTCCAGCTTCGATTTCGCGCTGGCCACCAACTTCAATTCGCTTTCGTCCAGCTCCTGCAGGTTAGCGAACTCGCCGCCACAGCTATCAAGCATGGCGCGCAAGTGCAGCATCAGCTCCTGAAGGTCCTTCTCAGTGCTCTCCACATCGCCGTTCAGGCTCTCGAACTTGGCGTTGATGATCCCCGAGACGATATCCTCCGAACTCTTGTTGTTCGCTGCGGCGCTCTCGATCTCGCTCTCTATGTTGTCCAACTTCGAGATCACGTCGCTCGCCTTCTTCTTTTGGATCCGCGCCTTCAACTCGCTCACCTTCTTCTCGTCCCCGAGTTCATCCAATAGATCGAAACTGTCTGCCATGTGTAGTTGTGATTAGCGGCCTGTGGCCAGTCCGAAAGATATGCGCCAGCCCATGAACCACTCCTCACCTATGGAGGAACGGCCAAAGTTGCCCGTGCATGGAGCCACACGAGGATGGATCCTCAGTGGTCGGGTTGGGCCGAGGTGTTAGATCACGCCCAGTTCCTTACCGACCTTGGCAAAAGATGCCAGTGCGCGGTCGATGTGTTCATCGCTGTGGGCAGCGCTCAATTGTACGCGGATCCGGGCGGTATCCTTGGGAACCACCGGGTAGAAGAAACCGATCACGTAGATCCCTTCATCCAGTAGCGCATCGGCCATCAGTTGGCTCAACTTCGCATCACCGAGCATCACCGGAACGATGGCCGCACCTGCACCGCGTGTTTTAAAGCCCAGTGCCTCGATGCCGCTGCGGAAACGGTCCACGTTCTTCTCCAAGCGATCGCGAAGTGTTGTTGACCCACTGAGCAGGTCGATCACCGTGATGGATGCACCGACGATGCAAGGCGCGAGCGAATTGCTGAAGAGGTACGGACGTGACCGTTGCCGAAGCAACTCAACGATCTCCTTACGGGCACTGGTGTATCCACCCATAGCTCCGCCGAGCGCCTTGCCCAAAGTACCCGTGATGATATCGACACGACCAGTGACACCACAGTGTTCCACACTTCCGCGCCCTGTCTTTCCAATGAATCCAGCTGCATGGCATTCGTCCACCATGACCAAGGCTTCGTATTGATCGGCCAGGTCACAAACACCCTTGAGATCCGCAATGATACCATCCATGCTGAATACACCGTCGGTCACGATCAGGATATGGCGAGCGCCATCCTTCTTCGCGGTCTTCAGTTGCACCTCCAGATCGGCCATGTCGTTGTTGGCGTACCGGTAGCGCATGGCCTTGCAAAGCCGCACACCGTCGATGATGCTAGCGTGGTTGAGCGAATCACTGATGATGGCATCGAGCTCCGTGAGCAGTGGTTCGAAGACACCACCGTTCGCATCGAAGCACGCCGCATACAGGATGGAATCATCCATGGAATGGAACGCGGACAATTTGGCTTCGAGTTCCTTGTGGATATCCTGTGTGCCGCAGATGAATCGCACACTGCTCAGGCCATAGCCGTGCGAATCCAACGTATCGTGTGCCGCTTTCGTCACCGCTGGATGAGAAGACAGTCCGAGGTAGTTATTGGAGCAGAAATTCAAAACATTCCGACCGTTCACGGTGATCTCTGCACCCTGTTGGCTGGTGATGACACGTTCGCGTTTGAATAGACCGGCCTCTTGAATGGAGGATATTTCGTTCTTCAGAAGCTGATGGATACTGCCGTACATGCTGATGGGGATGAACGGCAAAGGTGCGAACTCGTCGCTGAACCATGGATCCGCATCTCCTGGATGGATGGTCCATGTCGATCCGTCAACGGATCCGATCACTGTTTGCGGAAGTAGCCGTTGCTGTACTCGTTGGCGTACAGCAAAGAGACCTTTTCCGGTTTGTCCTTGAAGAATTCATCCGTTGCGCGCTTCACACCTGGCGAGCGAAAGCCTCCTAGAAGTCCCTTGCGCGGTAGGATCTTTTCGTCGTAGTAAACGGCGACCATGGCGATCGCACCAGGAGTCATCCGCCCATAGACGTGCGGTAGGACATGCTTCGTGGATTCGTACAGATCACCGTCAATGAGCACAAAGGCGATCTTCTCTGGCAAGTCCTTGGGAACGGTCTCTTCGAACCAACCTTTGTGGACGTGCGGCATCTTCAAGCCCAAAGCCTCGAATTTGCGCTTGAACAATTCGAGACCTGCGGCCATGTACCCTTTCTGGTAAACTCTGTCCTGCTTATCGTTCTCACTCAACTCCGGCAATCCCTCGAAACTGTCGAAGGCGTGCAGTTGTCTCTCTGGAGCCAGCTCATCCAATATCTTTCGCATAACGATGGTGCTATCACCGGAGTTGCAACCGAGATCCACGATATCGCCGGGGATCTTGTTCACCAACACTTGCTCCAAAAGGAAGAAGAGATTCATGCGCGCTTCCACGCTCGCCATGTTCGGGGGAGGCGGTGTGAGTTGCGCACGAATGCGCAATTTCCGAAAGACCTTGTTCGCGGTACGTTGCCGATCCGTAGGCGTGCGATGGTCCCAATCAAAGGTGGTGGCTATGAATGCGTTGTCCATCGTTCAATACGTATCGGTCCGGTCAGATACAGAAGATCGGCAAAGGAACGTATTTACGCGAACCCACAGCTAGGGGTTCAGTGCAACGATTCAATTGCGGACATGAGGCTTCCGACCCCTTTGCCTATACCGAAGGCTACTTTGGCTTTGAACTTACTGCGCTGCGACCAACGCTTGTACTTATCGCGAAGGTACATGTCGTAGTTCAACGTATTCAGGACAACGCGCCCAGAAGAGATGCTGGGGCAATGTGTCACGGTGGTGTGCCACCAACCGCAGGGGAAATAGATCGTCTCTCCCGCGTTGAGTGTTGCGAAATATGGCTTGGCCTTCGCGAACAGCGGGAATCGCTCGAGGTCCGGATCGAAGACATTGGTCACCCGAGAGAATTTCTCATTGTCCGGTCGAGGGTACATATACGGGCCATCCTCCGGGCGGTAGAGCACGAAGTCCTTCGCACCGTAGATCTGTGTGATATTCGTTCCTAGGTAAAGCGCATCGAAATGCACGAAGGGAAAGGCCGATCCATTACCCCCGAAGAAGATCTCATGGATCGGGGTTCCATGCATCAGCGCTTTGGGCATGAGCGGGGATCGAACACGGTCCATCCTCCCGAAGACGATGGCAGGTTCGATATCCTTCAGCAGATCCGGAAAATAGTCCGTCATCTCCACGCAGTAAGGATAGGGCGCGGGATCCTCCGGCGTGGAGGCCAAGACCCTGTCGACCTGTTCGGCCAACGTGATCAACCTTCCATCCAACTCCTTGGTCAAATGACCGTAGTGGGTCTTGAAGAACTCGGGAGTCCACTTCCCGATCGCTGGCCAATCCTTGGCGGCATCGGTCAGGATCACTGGCAAGTTCTTGTTCACATACTCGTTCAGGAGGGCTTTTCGGCCCAAATTCGACCTGCGGTCGATCTGGAAAGGGTTCTGCATGCTCTGGCGGATCTCATCAGGGAGCAAACGACCTCCGATAGTAGGTTAGCGAAAATACATAATGATCACCTGAGTGTCAACGGGATAGCGCCTATTCGACTCTTCTTATCCTCAGTAACGGAAGCAGGAGACATACCATCGCTCCAAGTAGGCCTCGGCCCGACACCCATGTTCTTGTATCCGTAGCGGATCACGATCATCGCCGCAACGGTCACCTCTACCCAGACGAAAACCTTGATCCAATGCGGATCCCCATGGTGCGCCGCAGGCAGAGCAGGCATGATGAAGAAAGCGATGTTGCTCACGATCTGCATGATCAAAAGGATCAGGCCGCTGTGGGTCATGTTGTACACCCATCCGAGCAAAATGGCCAAGCCGACCATGCTGAGAAGGAACATGTACCATGGAATGCCGTCCGGTACACCCTCTCCAAGCAACAACATGGGCAGGTACCAGAGTCCCCAGAGGACCCCCGTTATGGTGCAGGACATGAAGGCCGAATACTTGTCCTGTAGCCGTGTGGCACAATACTTCATCCAAGTGGTCTCTTCCACCAATGCGACGAAGACGATGAACGGCATGGTGTAGAGCAAGTTCACGATGTGCATCCGGTGGACACCACCACCGGTATCGAACATGGGTTGAGCGGCACCCGGCCAGGGAAGTATCCCAGCGATGTCCACAATAGCCCAACCGACGTAGCAGAAAAGGAATTTCCAGCTGAGGGAGAACGCGTACCATTTACCGGGAACTTTCCAGACCCGATATGCTCCGAATAGATTCTGGATACCGGCCTTCCCTTCGAGGTAGTACGTGATCAGTACAGCGAACGTCAAGGGCCAGAATATCCGGAAGCGAAAGATCATGTGCGCCAAGGGAGCATCGTGCATCCGTGCACCCTTTGGCATAAGCGAAGCCGCTACAAGGACGATCCCGAATTGGATGCCTAGAACGATGACCGCCAGCGTGAGTACGGGAAAGCGGGAGACGAAAGCTTTCATTGGATCAACAAGGTAATGAGGTTGTCTTCTCCAGAATGGGGCGAAGGTGCAAAAGCGTGGCTTGATACGCACGTTCGCTCCTGAAAGTTCACCCTTAGTGGGGAGGCGGTCAAGCACCCTTGTCCACAACGCGCGGCACCTTGAAGTAATCGCTATCCTTCACAGGGGCGTTCATCAAGGCTTCTTGCTTGGAGATGTCCAAGGAAGGAAGGTCTTCTCGCAACACATCGCACTCCTCGGTCATGAAGATCAAGGGTTCCACACCGGTGGTATCGACCTCATTCAGCTTCTCCACGAAATCGAATACGCGTTGCATATCCACCAGCATCTTTCCACGGGCATCCGGGTCGCTCACGTCCAACCGTGCCAATTCTGCAATGCGGTCCAAGGTCTCTTCGGTGATCTTCATTCGTCCAGCAGAGGTTCTTCGATGGTTCGATACACTTGCGTGCGCAAAATTACCAGATCGTCCATGGTCAGCCCGACGGTGGAGATGGCGGGGTGGATCACGGCCCTAGCGAACCCCGGGTGGCCACGGCTCAACAGGTCGGTCGGCTCGCCGAACAAACGCCAATGGTCCAGGAACGTCACGGGCACGATGGGCACCTGCTTTTCGATGGCCAGTTTGAAGGCCCCATCCTTGAACGGTTTCAACCGTGGGGTGAATACCGGTATCGTGCCTTCAGGGAACAAGGCCAAACTCGTTCCACGGTCCAACGCATTCGCAGCACGGCGGAATGCTTTGGCAGCTTCCACGTGGCTCCCTCGGTTCACCGCGATGTTCATATCCTTGAAGAACATGTTGAACAACGGCCATCGCAGCAATTCGTACTTCCCCATGAAGAGGAAGTACTCGGGGATCACGTTGTACATCTGGATGATGTCCAAGTAACTGCTGTGGTTGCTACAAATGATGTACGGTGCCTTTGGCAGTATCGCCCTCCGTTCCACGCGTACCGGCACTCCACTGACCCATTGTAGGAAGAAGGCCCATGTACGCTTCAACCGAAAGGCCATTTGATAGCGCTTGGGGCGGAACAGCAGGATCCGGAACGGGATGTACAGGACCACCAACGAAAGGAAGAACACCAGAGCGAAGTAACACTTGTACAACAAACGCAAGGGCAGGAATACCCATTTCAGCACAGGTGATCGACGGCTTTCGCCATCCATCACACGGATACGTTCATTTGAAATGGTCTCGGTCACTTCTAGGAAAATGGAGCGCGAAAATAGGCTCTGGCAGGGGGGCATGCCTCGCGCAAGTTGAAACACTTTACCGGAACACCTATTAGGCAGGATCTAACTTCGCGGCCTTCCATGGCACGCATCCTCACCGGTATACAAAGCACCGGCATCCCCCACTTGGGCAATGTCCTCGGGGCCATCCGCCCCGCCATCGCATTGAGCAAGGATGCCCAGAACGAATCCTTCCTCTTCATCGCGGATCTGCATTCGTTGACCCAGATCAAGGACGGTACGGTGATGCGCGAGAACACCTATGCCGTTGCAGCGGCGTGGTTGGCCTGCGGGCTCGACCCGGAACGAACGGTGTTCTACCGGCAAAGTGATGTGCCTCTGACCGCGGAATTGATGTGGTACCTCAGTTGTTTCTTCCCCTATTCCCGGCTCACGCTGGCGCACAGCTTCAAGGACAAATCCGATCGGTTGGAGGATGTGAATGCGGGACTCTTCAGCTACCCCATGCTGATGGCGGCGGATATCCTGCTGTACGATGCACAATACGTGCCGGTCGGGAAGGATCAACTACAGCATTTGGAGATCACACGGGACGTGGCCGAGCGTTTCAACCACCGCATGGGAGAGACCTTCGTGGTGCCCGCCGCGAAGACCGACCAGCAGGCGATGATCGTTCCCGGCACCGACGGTGAGAAGATGAGCAAGAGCCGGGGTAATATCATCAACTTGTTCGCGCCAGAGAAGGAACTGAAACAACAGGTGATGAGCATCGTTACGGACAGTACGCCTTTGGAAGCACCGAAGGACCCGGAAACGGATAAGGTCTTTGCATTGTACCGTTTGATCGCACCAGCGGATGCAGTGGAGACCATGCGCACCAATTACTTGCAAGGCGGTTATGGATACGGCCATGCGAAGAAGGAATTGCTCAGCGTGTTGTTGGATGGTTTCGTTACGGAGCGCAGCACGTTCACAAGGTTGATGAACGATCGTACTACGCTGGATGCCACCCTTCGGCAAGGTGCGGAAAAGGCGACAAGCGTGGCCTCCGGCGTTATCGGTCGGGTCCGGAAGCGGTTGGGTTACTAGAGCGCATCTCAAAATTATCCTTCGGGCTGCGCGGGAGCCTCGTGCGCCCATATTTCGTTGCAAAAGGCCTCACGTAGCTCATGCTATGCTCGGTTTTTGCGCCTCATCTGATCGCATGATCCAACCCGCTCGCTTCCAAAAACAATTTTGAGATGCGCTCTAGCACGAACCCGCGTGCTGAGGAGCGACCCATCGCTCGCTTCGCGCTTGCTACTTTGCGCTGAGCACCACCTTCGGTCCGGTACAAGGTGGTATCCCGTTCCAACCGTCTAATTTTGCCGCCTGCTCCGAATTGCTCTCCATGGACAACCACTTCCTCCTTTTCGTCCACAGCTTGCTGCGTTATGGTGTTCTTCTCACTGTGGCCGGTGCCGGGATCCTGCATTTGCGTGGATACCTCGCTAAACGCCCGATACTGACCGGTGAGCGCACTTTGGCCATATGGGCCATGATCCTGTGCCATACCCAGATCGTGATAGGACTGATCCTGTACCTCCTCAACTTCTCGGCATACGCGCAGATGAGTGGAGACATCGGTCGGTTCTGGAAGATGGAGCATATCGGCACGATGATCCTCGCAGCTGTGCTGGTCACCTTGGGTCGCGTGCTCTCCAAAAAGGCGAAGGATGAGCTGATCAAGCAGAAGCGCGTGGCCATATTCTACCTCATCGCGCTGGTATTGATCCTCTGGGCAATTCCGTGGCCCGCGACGACCGTTGGTCACGGGCGTGGATGGCTTTGAACATGAGACGAATGATCCCATACGGCGTAGGTGTGCTATTGCTCGCTTGCGGAAGTGCATCACCCACGAACGATCGCATGGAGGCCGACCGCTCTTCTGGGCGGTCCCTCTTCAACTTGAATTGTGCGCTGTGCCATGGGCGCGATGGGAAACTGGGACTGAACGGCGCGAAGGATCTGACCGTTTCCATGTTGACCAAGGAGGAGATGATCGCCACGGTGGAACAAGGACGTGGGGCGATGATGCCATATCGGGACATCCTCACCTCGAAGGAGATCGATGCGGTGGTGACGTACGTGCGTTCGTTGCAAAAGAAATGATCGACCCGAAGGACGTCCAAGTTGCAGAGACCGCAGTGCTCATCGGCCTGATCACCGGCCACCAGGAAGCGGAGCAGGCGAATGAATACTTGGATGAACTGGAATTCTTGGCGACCACTGCGGAGATCACCACCTTGAAGCGCTTCACCCAAAAGTTGCACAAGCCCGATGGCCGGTTCTATGTCGGCAGCGGAAAGTTGGCAGAAGTGAAGGCTTGGATGAAAGAGAGCGGGGCGCAGTCCGTGATCTTCGACGATGAACTTTCTCCAGCCCAGCAGCGCAACTTGGAAAAGGAATTGGGAACACCGGTGCTCGATCGCCCGCGATTGATCCTGGACATCTTCGCACGCCGAGCCCGTACCGCACATGCGAAAACGCAGGTGGAATTGGCGCAATACGAGTACATGTTGCCGCGCCTCACGAAATTATGGACCCACTTGGAGCGGCAGCGCGGTGGCACCGGAACGCGGGGTGGTGCAGGTGAGAAGGAGATCGAGACGGACCGTCGTTTGATCCGCGATCGCATTTCCCTGTTGAAAGGACAGCTCAAGCAGATCGATCGGCAAATGGCCACCCAGCGCGGCAATCGAGGAAAGCTGGTGCGCGTGGCCGTTGTGGGCTACACCAACGTGGGCAAGAGCACGCTCATGACCCTGCTCAGCAAGAGCGAGGTCTTCGCAGAGAACAAACTATTCGCCACGTTGGACACCACCGTTCGCAAGATCGTGTTGGGCAATCTGCCTTTTCTAGTGAGCGACACGGTCGGCTTCATCCGCAAGCTGCCCACCCAATTGATCGAGAGCTTCAAGAGCACCTTGGACGAAACGCGCGAGGCCGATCTATTGCTGCACGTGGTGGACATCAGCCACCACAATTTCGAGGAACAATACGAGACCGTGCGCCAGACCTTGAACGAGATCGGCGCTGGGGACAAGCCCGTGATCGTGGTCTTCAACAAGGTCGATGCCTACCGTCCAGCACCGCACCATCCGGACGATCTGACACCCAAACGGGTGGATCAATTCACGCTGGAAGAACTGAAGGAGACCTGGATGGCGCGTATGAACGGTGAGGAATGCATCTTCATCAGCGCGGCGGAACGCATCAACATCGATGGCCTCCGGAAGTTGTTGTACGAGCGGGTGAAAGCCTTGCACGTGGCGCGCTATCCGTACGAAAGTGATCTACTGTTCAAGGACAGCTATCTGGAGGAGTGATCACCCGAGCACGGACCATGGTGGGTCCATGATCGGGTGGTTCGATGGACCATGGCGAAGAAACGTAGATCCGTAGGCAAGAAGCGGAAGGTCGCACCCAAGAGCAGGATCCCTTGGCCGAAGGTGGTGCTCTTCAGTATCGCTGCGATCCTGATCGTCTTCTTCGCCTTGATGCAAACCGTCCGCGCTGGGCTTTTCGGCGAACTCCCCTCGACAGAAGAGTTGGCATCCATCCGGCATGAACAGGCCACCTTGGTCCTGGATCGCGATGGCCGACCGATCGGCAAACTATTCGCCGAGGACCGCACGAACGTGAAGTACGCGGATCTACCTCGGCACCTGATCGATGCGTTGGTCTCCACCGAGGACGCACGCTTCTTCACCCACCAAGGCGTGGACGGACGGAGCTATGTGCGCGTCTTCTTCCGCACCTTGCTCGGCAGGGATCGCAGCGGCGGCGGCGGCAGCACGATCTCGCAGCAGATCATCAAGAACCTGTTCGGAAGGGAACGCCACGGCGCGCTCACCATACCCGTGAACAAGATGAAGGAGGCACTCGTGGCGCAGCGCTTGGAGCGGATCCTCAGTAAGGAAGATGTTCTGGTGCTCTACTTCAACTCGGTGCCTTTCGGGGAGAACACGTACGGCATCGAAGCTGCCTCGCAGCGATTCTTCGGGAAGCCGACCAAGCGCTTGAACGTGCAAGAGGGTGCCGTGCTCGTGGGCATGTTGAAAGCGAACACGACGTACAATCCGCGCTTGCACCCCGAAGCCTCCAAGGGCCGTCGTGACCAGGTCCTGGAGCAAATGCACAGAGGCGCACACCTCTCCCGCCTAGAGGTCGATAGCCTGCGGAAATTACCGATCATCCTCAACTACACCGGTGGCGATGCTATGGATCTGTATGGCTACTTCGTGCATCAAGTGGCCGAAGAGGCACGCACCATTCTGAAAGGGATCAATGGACCGAACGGCGAACCGTACGACATCCGCAAGGACGGACTGCGGATCACCACCACGCTGGATGCGGGCCTTCAACGGATGGCGAATCAGGCGGTACACGATCACCTCGCCGTGATGCAACCGAAACTGGATCGCGAATTACGCGCAACGAAGAAGCGAAATGCGTGGGAAAAGCAAATGGGACGCAAAGGCTCCAAGGCCTGGAAGATCAATGCGAAGCGGGTGACGGAAATGTATGATCACAAGGCGCGTCGTTTGGATACGCTCTCGTATCGAGATAGTCTATGGCACTACCACCGCTTGCTGAATGGGGCTGTTTTCATGATGGAACCCGCCACCGGGGCGGTGCGTGCTTGGGTCGGCGGGAACGACCACCGCTACTTACCATACGATCTGGTCAAAGCCCGGCGACCGATCGCGAGCACGATCAAACCCGTGGTGTATGCGGCCGCATTGGAACGTGGCATGGAGCCGTGTACGTACTTGGACAACGATAAGAAGATCTATTCGGAATACGACGACTGGTCGCCGGACAACTTCGATCGGGATTCAACCGGCGGCCAGGTCGCCATGTGGTACGCGCTGGCGAAGAGCATGAATCGACCCACCGTGGACCTCTACTTCCGGACCGGGGCGGACACCATAGGGCGCACGTTGGAAGCCTTGGGACTCCCGACCAAAGATGCCGACAACCCGGCCATGGCCTTGGGCGCTACGGACATTGCATTGCGCGAGATCGTGCCCGCCTACGGTGCCTTTGCGATGCACGGCAAAGTGGTAAAGCCGCAACTCATCCTGAAGATCACGGACGCAACGGGAAAGGTGATCCACCAAGCCAAACCACCAGAGGGTCGGCAAGCCATTTCAGAAGCAAGTGCCATCGCCATCAGTGCAATGCTCCAGCGCGCCGTGGACCAAGGCACCGGAGCTTCCATCCGTTCGAAGTACGGCGTCACCATCCCCTTGGCTGGCAAGACCGGCACCTCGCAGGACTACGGCGATGCTTGGTTCGTGGCCTACACGCCGGGGCTTGTGATAGGCACTTGGGTGGGTGCATTCGACAACTCCATCCATTTCCAAAGTGCTGTCGGCACCGGGGGCCATCTGGCTTTGCCCATTGCTGGCAAAGTGATCCGCGGCATGGAACAAGCACCTGAATTGAGGAAGCGGTACATCCGACCGTTCACACTGCCTGTGGATCTTGAGCCGGATCTGGACTGCGATCCGCGCCATGCGCCCAACGCTTTGGAACAGCTGATCCAGGAAGTCTTCCGACCGAATTCGGGGAATAACAAGGAGCAGGAGCCCGCCGAGAAGGAGAGTTTCTTCGACCGCTTGTTCAAGAAGAAGAGTTGAGTCGCCGTATGCGCGCCGAAAGTGGATCACGCAGCGCCATGAACGGGCGTTCCCAGTACCGGTAGACGATCGTTGCCAAAGCGATGGAGATCGCCCAATAGCTCACGTAGATGAGAGCGGTCAAGACCATTGACTTGTCGCGTTCCAGTGGTATCATGAGGAGGCGCACCGGCATGTGTACCAAGTACAGGGCATACGAGATCTTGCTCAGGAACACCACCCCATTCCCCCATTTGCCTGTCCGATGCCAGCTGGCCAATGCAGGTAGCATCAGCGCCATCCCTCCACCCGAGATCGTGAAGAACCAAGTGCCCATGTACGTGAGGTTGATACCCGTACGAAGCATGATCGCCAGGACCAGCGCACACAGGCCTATGACGAACAGTTCGATCCGTCGGGCATAGAGCATTCGGGGCCAATAATGGGCAAGCCACGCGATCAAGACACCGAAGCCAATGGTGTCCAAGCGATAGATCACCACTTTGCGCACCCACACGCTGAGCAAGAAGGGCGTATCAATCAACTCCACCGCACCGGGTCGAAGGCACGTGGGTATGATGATCATCACCAACACGGCAACGAGGAAACCAATCCGCACCCCTTTGACCAGACCGATCACTGCGAAAAGGAGGAGCGGGAACAGCAAGTAGAACCATTCCTCCACCGCCAAGGACCACGACTCCCAGAAGAAGAGATCCAACGGCACCCAGAAGTTCTGCAAGAAAACGAAGTAGGCCAACACATTCACATTCAGGATACCGGTGGAAAGACCGGCATACAACATCACCAAATTCACCGCGAGGAAGAGGAAATAATTGGGCAAGGTTCGAAGCCAACGACGCTGCCAGAAATCGGCGAGCTTGAGCCACCATGGCAGATCCGTTGACAAACAAAGTCGCAACAGGATACCGCCGATCAGATATCCGCTCAACACGAAGAACAGGTCCACGCCATCCAGACCGGACTCCCCCAAGCCCGTTGACCAAAAGGCATCGATCAGATCGTCCGAATGGCAGATCATCACGATGATGATCGCCACGGCCCGCATGAGATCGAGACCGAATATGCGGCTTCCGGAGTGCGGTTGCATCGGCGTGAAAGTAGCGGAAGGTGCGCTACGCGAATGACCACTCGTTACGAAGGCAAAACTCCTCGCTCTATTCGACGGTCTGATCCGCACGTCCTTACTCGTCTGCCACGACCCACGTGATCCGTCCAACCTCCTTCATCCGGGTCGACAGCACCACATGGTAAACACTCGAAGCAGGGCGTTGCTCCAAGAACACTCTGGACTGTCCAGGTCGCACTTGGGCCTGGTATACCAACTGGCCGACTGCATTGATCACGCGCAGGTCTTGAACTTCATCGGCCACGGGGAAATGAAGCATGGCAGGGCCAACACTCGGATTGGGTACGATAGAAAGCCCAGACATTTCTACTGGAACATCTATCCCGGTGAACAGTTCTTCTTCATCCGCTCCTTGCCGTGTAACGATCGGATTTCTTGGATCCCCGTCAATATCCGCAGTCACAGAAAGTATGGACGGGCACAAAAAGGAATTGTTATCCGTCAGGTGCAGGTCAACTGGAGAAACGAATTCTGGCAGCACTTGTGTTGAAGCAAGGTCGAGACCTGTCAGCGTTCTCCATTGCCCCAAGGACTTCCCGGTTCCCTGATAACGGATAATTGCCGGATAGTCTCCATTCGGTCCCGCGCTGAACACATTGTTATCGGAGATCATAGATGGTGCGACATCCCCATAGAAGTCCAGGGCGAAGACCGCCTCATCGTTGTAAAAGATGTTGTTCTGCACGACGACCCCCTCGGTGACCGAGATCTGCGTGATCCCTCCGAAAGTATTGTGTAGGACATCCACCTTCCCACAGTCAATGCCGACCGCGGGAATGACATTGGGTCCCGTCGCCAGCGGGTTAAAGATCATGTTGTTCGCCATGGACCCGCGGGTGGAGGAGTTGTTGGAGAAGCATAGTCGAACGAGGTTGCCCACCCCTTCGTTGGTATTGACTTGTGCCGAAGTGGCAACGCGGATGTAGTTCTCATCGAACCGGAATGGTGCTGCACCGGGATACAGCAAAGCGGCCTCGTAGAGACTTCCGTTGTACGCATCATCTGAAATGATGGTGTTGCCAACGACGGTCAATTCTCCGATGAAAATGCCGTACAAGGATCGTCGGCTTTGGTTGATCATTGAATTCCCGATCACCGTACACCGACCGAATACATAGCTGCTGGACCCATTGAACCCGATCCCTGATGCTCCGTAATCGACCCTGTTCTCTTCGATCCTGAAATCGCCACCAACGTTCGGACGTATCCAGATCCCTAACTGGTCATCATCATTCGGGTTACCAACGATGTGGTTCCGAAACACATTGATCGCATGGCCGTATAGCCCAACAAAGATCCCCTGATTACTCGGACCAGGCACGCGATGGGAAAGAGAAAGGTCCGTAATGCTGATGTACTTGCAAGAGTCGTCCAAATACACCACGGCATTGTATTGGCTGCTTGTACCGGGCATGAAATGCAACCACACTGCGGCACTGTCACTGCTTGCTGAAGTAAAGACCACTGTATCCGTAGGTGATGCACCGGGGATGGAGCGCACGTGCAGTTGCTCATAGTAATGCCCGTCTGCGATCGAGATCGTGGTAGGACCATTCACTCCGCACTCTTCCAGTGCCTTCGTAACTTCATTGAAGGTGTGGAAGTCATCGCCTTCTCCACCACACGAATAGGTTCCATGGAGCGGTTCGAAACAAAGTACATGGGACAAGTCAAGCGTATCGTTCGTTTGAAGATCATCCGGTGATCCGTTCACGAGATCGACCCACGCCACTACGCGGTTGGAATGCCGGCCGGCAAAGGATAGCGAACCGATCGCGAGGTCCAACACCTGTTCCGCGTAATTCAAACCACCGCTCCATTCTATTGTTTGAACAGGGCCTTCGTTCACTCGGAAACCGATCACTATTTCATCGGCTTGCACCTGTCCTCGGTTGCGGAACGAAACACGCACCGTGGGTGCTTGGGAATTCGAGTCGTTCAACGAGATCACCTCCATAGCAACGTCGCGCAGGTTCGGAATGTTGGCAGCGAAACAACCGGGAGCGCATCCAGCGGCAGAGATCACCGTGGTCCGCAGGTTATCCGGGCACCCTCCGCACGACACCCAACCATGTTCCGAGTACGCGGCGGCTTCCGCTTGGAGTGCAACAACGTGCAAGTTTCCACACGCATCAGGACGCAAGTTGAACGCTACACCGGAACCTGTTGGACTACGGTCGATACCGAGGAGTGTTCCGCTCGCAGTGTAATGTGCGAAAGCATATTCCAAGTTCTGATCACCGGATCCGGCACCCACATAGGTTCCATTTCCTGCGGGGAGCATGCCGGTCGCGCCATAGCCAACAAGAGCATATACCGTTCCATCAGGCGAAAAGGCCACATCATTGAAACGCGTAGTTCGGCTTGGGCTAGTGCCCTGCCAAAGGGGTTCACCATCTGCATCGGCACTGATCATGTAACTGAAGTACTTTGGCGTTTGCAGGTTCGGTTGTTCCGGCTGAATATCCTCACCATTGAATAGGAATGGACTCTTGAACCGACCGCAGACCAAATACTGACCGGACGCAGAGCGCGAAACACCTTGCACTGTTTGCGGCTTCCCACCTGCTAAGGCATACGCATGGGTCACACCCTGCTCTGGCATATACTGAAGAACGTATACTTGGCGGGTGTTGGTCAAACTGCTCCCAGGGACATAGCTATCCATGGTCACACCTTGGAAGTCGCACGTGGTCTCATCCGGTAGCGCGTGCATGATCCCCGCGATCAACAATCCGCCATTCGGGTCTTGCCGAAGTATCGGGTCACAGCGATACCGATCATCGGTATCCAACGCATCGGAATTCACATTCATGGTTTGCCAGGTATCGGGGTCCGAGGGTGAGGCACATTGCCCGAACATTTGTTTGTCGATCAGCGATCCATCTGGCCGAATGTCCAGCATGAACAAGTTGCCACGCTGCGGGTCATTGGGAGGAAATGCGGTCACGTCCCGTTCACTGCTCGGCAAGAACAGATCCAAGCCGAAGAAAGAATTGTATCCGACCACATGCACGACATCATCATCCGAGCAGACCACGCCACGGAACCGATTCGTAAGGCTCGTGATCTGCCATTCCAACGCACCGGACGGATCCATCTTCACTAAGAAGTTTGGTTGATAGATAGACACGCCAGCGATGGTGCGATCTTCATGATCGAAGCGTCCAGTGATGTACGCGTTGCCTGCACGATCGGCGGCGATCCCGTAGCCGTAGCTGCCGTGGGATTGCCAATTTCCAGAAGAAGGACCTTCGTAACGCCAGACCTCCTGCCCCGTACTATCCACCTTCATTGCGAAGAACGCATTCTGAGAACCTGAACCCGGTGTTTGGTAATAGCCCGTGATGTACCGGTTGTTGTAAGCGTCCAAACACATGTCAGCGATGTAGGCATCTGCTGGAGCGAAGCCGTCATTACAGGTCGGCACATTAACGAAACCGACACTATCGACCACCGTTATCATTTGGGTGCTGGTATCACCGCAGGAACCTAGTGGCGTGTTCGTGATGAGTGTAACGGTCTTCACCCCTGACGTGGCGTACTGGAATGGTGGTGGCGGTTGTCCTTGGTATGTTGCAGGCGATGCATCCGACCCGAAGTCCCAACCATAACCCAGTGCAGCGTTCGCATTAAGAGTGATCGTACGTGGCTGATCAACGAGCGCGTACTGCGGATCACCTCCCGGATCCTGATTTATAAAGAACCCGGTTGCGACCTGATACACTTGGATGCTCTGCGCGGATTGGATCACCACACCGGTACACGTGTGCCCAGCAAAGAACATCCGCACCGTCGCCGTTACTGTTGCATTTCCCGTGACCATGGGCATTGGAATATCTAGAACACCTCCATTGCCCAGCACCGGCTGTTGGCTGTTCACCTTGTATTGGAAACCGGCCATCGCATTCTGGATCCGGACAATGGGCGTATGAGGGGCGCATCCTTCTGGCTCTACAAAACTCCACGAAGTACTTGGCGGTACGAACGGGGCCAGCACTTCCACATCGACCAAGAACGTATCCGCTCCGCAGGCATTCGACCGAGTACCCATTACGGTGAAGACGGTTGGTTCGGTGATCGCCCCGGTCGCAAAACTCAGCGCAGTTCCACCTTGGCTTCCCGATCCTTGTTGCACGCTTCCACGCAACAACCGGTAATAGGTGCTCGATTGCGAAGTGGGGACCGAAATAGTGGTAGACGAGCCGTTGCATAGTGTGTCGAGGGAGGCGGACGCCGTGAAGGGCACCACGGTTGGGTATGCCAAAACGTTCACGGAAAGTGTTGCCACATGCGTTCCGTTCCCATTGTCGGCTTCAAGTTCAACGAGGTGGATCCCTTCGGTCAAAAAGGTGTACGTCAACTGAACTGATGTTGAAACAGAGGCTCCATCAACTCGCCATTCATAGTCGTTGGCAGAATCACCAAGATTGTCAAAAACGACCGGCGAACCTGTGCAGAACGTACCGGTTGGTGCTTGGATACTCGCGATCGGCAAACCGCTACCTCCGGCATTCCCTGTACGAATGACGTACCCATTCTCACCGACGGCCATGCCATTTGTCGCGTCGTAGAAATCGATCTGGAAGAGAGGTTGATAACCCGGTGTAACTAGCTGTTCCCAATAAAGACCGCTGGTGGTAGTTCGAAAGATGCCGGTGTCGTTGGCATTGATCAACGTAGTGGCATCGATCATTTCCAATACTGCGCCCATTGCCTGTCCAGAAATTTGCCACGTAAGTCCGGCATCGGTACTGCGCCAAATGGAACCTTCGGAAGTTGCATGGCACACGTTTCCAACGCAGGACACATCTGTTGCTCCGTCAGGGCCGGTCACCACTACCCAGTTCATGCCGGCATCCGTACTGCGCATGAAATTGGAAGGTCCTGAAGCGATGTATGTACTACCTCCGGTCCAAGCCACACGGTTAAAGGTCAAATTTGAACCGGTCGGGATCGCGCTCCAGGACAGACCGCTGTCCGTACTACGCAGGATCCGGCCGTTGGACCCCACGGCAAATCCAAGAGGCGGTTGGGCGAACTCGATATCGCGGAGCACGTCGATCGGCCCAAAGTCATCATAGTGGACCTGCGTCCATGTGATACCGCCATCGGTGGTCCGATAGATGGATTCCGCGATACCCGTGTTCATGGTACCACTGATCAACGCAGTGTTGTTGTCGAAAGCGAAAACCGTGAGGTACAGCCCATAGAGGGGAACATTCCCAAGGACCATCGTTGGGCGTTCCGTGAATTGGTCCCCTGAATTGACCGACCACTGCAACGTATCGAATCCGCCGAGCCACGCATTCCCATTGGAACGGAAATGCACGGACCGCACATCCTCATTCGTATTCGGATCAAGCACTGTCCATTGCGCGGAAACGGTCAGACTAAAGACGCTAGCAATGAATACGGTAATTCGATGTAGCATGGGAAACGGTACTGTGTAAAGCTATGCACGCCTAAGCGAACGCTTGCATATCGCACAACTTCCGATACTGCCCACCAGCATCATACAACTGTTGGTGCGTACCGCGTTCGATGATGCGACCTTGCTGCATCACGCAGATCTCGTCGCAGTGCTGGATAGTGCTAAGTCGGTGCGCGATCACCAAGCTCGTTCGACCTTCGAGCATCTTCACCAAAGCATCCTGCACCAAGCGTTCGCTTTCGGTATCGAGCGCGCTTGTGGCTTCATCGAGGATCAGGATCGCCGGGTTCTTCAACACCGCACGTGCGATCCCGATACGCTGCTTCTGCCCGCCACTCAAGCGGTTCCCACCGTCTCCGATGTTCGTCTGGTAGCCATCCTCCAACTGAAGAATGAAATCGTGTGCATTGGCGATGCGCGCCGCTCGTTCGATATCGGCCACCGCCACTCCCGGCGTGCCGAAAGCGATGTTGTTCGCCACCGTATCATTGAATAGGATGCTATCCTGCGTCACGATCCCCATCAAGGCACGCAGGTCGTTGATGCGCAGATCGCGGATGTCCTGATCATCCAACAACACTTGTCCACCAGCCACATCAAAGAAGCGCGGAAGCAAACCTGCCATGGTGGTCTTTCCGCTGCCACTAGTGCCGACCAATGCAACGCTCTTTCCCTTCGGGATCACCAATTGGATGTCCTGCAACACGGGTACGGTATCGTAGGTGAACGACACGTTCCGGAACTCGACGCGATCGATGAACGCCTCGATGCGCTTGGCATCGGGCCGTTCCTTCACGGTATTCTCCACGGCGAGTAGATCGAACAAGCGCTGACCGCTCGCTGATCCCCGCACGATCGCCGAATAGCCCTGGGAGAAGCCCTTGATCGGTGGCAACAATTGGGAGAAGATGATGATGAAACCCAAGAAGCTATCGCCCGTCAACGTGGCTTCTGGACCAAGCACATAATAGCCGCCGAGGTATGCGATCGCCGCCATCACAGCAGCCCCCATGGTCTCGCTCAAGGGTGATGCGATGTCCTGCCGGTTCAGCATGGCGATGCTGGAGCGCGTGAGCATCTCATTCTCGCGATCGAACCTGCGCTTCATATCCACCTCACCATTGAAGGCCTTGATCACTCGGATGCCCGTGAGGGTCTCTTCCACCCGAGCGAGCAGATCGGCACTCTTCTCCTGAACGCGCGTGCTCTTCCGCTTCAAACTCTTGCTGATCCGTGCGATCAGGAAGCCACTGATCGGGAGCAGCAACAAAGCCACCAACGTTAGTTGCGGCGCGATCGTGATCATGGTGCCGAGGAAGAGCAGGATCGCGATCGGTTCCCGGAACACCATCTCGATGTAGAACATCACCGAGTACTCGATCACATGCATGTCGTTCGTGATCAAGGCGAGCAGATCGCCTTTTCGTTCGCCGCTGTGATACCGCAGGGGCAGCTCCAGCATCTTGCTGTAAACGGCAGCACGGATATCGCGCACGATGTAGTTCCTGAAGTTGCAGATGGCCACCACGGCGAGGTAGCGGAAGAAGTTCTTGAACAGGAAGATCACCACCACGGCAATGCTGATGCCCAACAATGCACCCATTTGACCGTTGCGCTCGATCAACTGCGTCAGTCCCCAATTGAAGGTACCCTCGAGACCTTCGCGTGTCCACAGGGCATCAGGGCGCACGTGTACAGGTCGCACTTGTCCCAGAAGCAGCCGCAGGAATGGAATGAAAAGCAATAAGGAGCTGAGGTGGAAAAGCGTGGCCAGCAGGTTGAAGACCACATTGAGCACCGCATGATGCCTATACGGCTTGCCAAAACGAAGGATGCGGAAGAAGTTGCGCATGGGCAAAAGCGAGCGCGAAGTTACCCCAATGGGGCGGCCCACAGCGGGCAACCGCCTACCTTCGCACGGTCATGGACAGCGTTAGACAGAACAAGGTGAACAGCCTGATGCAACGGGAGCTCGCAGAGATCTTCCAGCAGGAGACCCGCACCTTCCTTCCGGGTGGGCTCATCACGGTATCGGCGGTACGCGTAAGTCCGGATCTGGGCATCGCCAAAGTGTACCTGAGCCTCTTCCCAGTGAAGGATAAGAAGGCCGTTCTTGAGTCGATAAAGGAGCGCTCGCACCGCTTGCGTGGGCTTCTAGGGAACCGCATAGGCAAACAAATGCGTGTGGTCCCAGAACTGCTCTTCTACGTGGACGATTCCTTGGACCGTGCAGAGGAGATCGATAAATTGCTGAAGGGTTGACCGCCTTCGCGAGGCACTTCGGCGAGTTGAAGGTTGAGAATTCAGTACAAGAGTGACAGGTAGTTGAAGCATGCAGTACGATCCCGTTAAACGCCGATTGGGCGTTGTGTTCAACAGAACGCCGTTCTTACGGATCCTGTTCTATCGGTTGCTCGATCTTCTGCTCTTGCGTGCATGGCACATTCAGCGGGAATTGCGCCAGTGGATGTCGGATAAGAGGGGTCGACCATTGGCGATCTATGACGCGGGCGCAGGATTCGGGCAATACAGCTACTGGCTGAGCGGAAAGCTCCCCAAGGCATCCATCACGGCCATCGATGTCAAGGATGAACAGGTGGCGGATTGCAACGCATTCTTCCAACGCATCGGACGGCAAAAGGTGAAATTCAAAGTGGGTGACGTAACGAAATACACGAACCCAGAAGCGTTCGAGCTTATCGTATGCGTGGATGTGATGGAACACATCCTGGAGGACGAGGCAGCGTTGCGCTGCTACAGCACATCACTCAAGGCCGGTGGCATGCTCATCATCAGCACGCCCAGCGATCAAGGTGGAAGCGATGTACACGAAGAAGGCGAAGGGTCCTTCATCGAGGAACACGTGCGAGACGGGTACAACCTCGACGACATCCGGGCGAAATGCCTGCGCAATGGTTTCAGCAAGGTAGAGGCGCGGTACAGCTATGGCGCACCGGGCAAGATCAGCTGGAAACTGAGCATGAAGTGGCCCTTGCTGATGCTCCAAGCGAGCAAGCTGTTCCTCATCGTGCTGCCCTTCTACTACCTCATCGCTTACCCGATCGCCTTCGTGTTGAACATGGCCGATGTGCGCGTGAAGCATGCGACGGGAACGGGTTTGATCGTGAAGGCATGGAAGTGAGCGGGGCGTTGTGATCGATCATTGCGTCACGTAATTGCGGATGCCTTTCAGGCGATACGACTCGGCACCGGTCGTCGTGTACGGCGGGATCAGGAAGTTAAGGATCCACGCCACCATGAGTAGGGCCACGGCCATCTTCCTCCCGACACACTTACCGAGTTCAACGGATCCAAGGACCAGCAAGGGGAAGGTCCAACAGAACATACGCGTCGTATCGAATGCGATGACCAAGGTCAACCCGACCGACGCGACCAACAACAGCGCCCACCGCACGTTGCCATTCCGCAGACCAAGCATGAAGAAGGGTATGGCTAGTACCAGCCAATGGAGACGGAAGACAGCGAAGATCCCCACCACCGTACCCAACGGGCCACTCGCAACACAGCTACGCAGGTTAGCATAGCTGAAATAGTACGCTGCGGAAAGCGCCTCCTCATCCACCTGGACCACCCAAAAGCGATAGGCGAGGTAAGGAAGGAGCATTCCAGCGAGGAGGAGCAAGCGCTTAGCCCACCATCTGCGTGACTTCCCTGATATACTCATGGCGGCCAGTAGCCACGCGGGGGTCAGGAAGATCGCAGATTCGTGCGTCATCACGGCCAGAGCCATGCAGGCGCACGATACCAGCATACTACGGACATTCATCAGCGCCATTCCCAGTAGAAAATAGCTGACCACTTCAATATAGCCAGGTGCCACCAGGGAATGCATGATCACCGGGGAAAAGATCATGGCCAGCATGATGACCAAAGCGAGCGAAGGCCACGCTCCTTCCCTTCTGCTCCACACGTTCACCATGGCGACGAAGCCTACAAGAAAGAACCAGGGAACCAGAATGAACAATGGCCCGCGCAAGTGGAGCACCCATCCGATCAACGGTGCAAGGATCCTGAATCGAAAGGGATTCGAAACACTTTGGGCGAAGGGGTCCCGGGAAAGCGCCGCGTAGCCCTCGCCGTGCGAAACAGGAACAGTGCCACCATCAACATAGATGAATGCGACGAGCACCAGCGCGATCGCGATGATCAGGGAACTGGGCCACAATCCTACGCGCGCATACCATCGCTCCAAAAGCGCATCGGTGCGATCCAGCAATGTGGTGATCAACGAAGGTTGTTCATTCAGATGATCACCGCTGGGCATACGCAGGACCGAGTTTCCTAGTGCCAAGGAGAGCAACGCCCGTGAACTGCGCTCATTCTCCAGAATTATTCATGGTCATGCCAAACATAGGCAAGGTCCTGCGATCTTCACCGCGTGAACCTCCCGCTCCTCTTCGCCCGGCGCTATTTGCTTGCCAAGCGCAGCACCAATGCGATCAACATCATCACGGGCATCAGCATCGGGGTGATCGCGGTGGTGACAGCAGCCATGGTAGTGGTCCTAAGCACACTGAACGGTATCGCGGAATTGGTGGATAGCATCTATAGCCCGTTCGATCAGGACATCACCATCACCGCCGCTGTGGGCAAGACCTTTGGCAAGGGTGCCGTGGACATGGAGCGCATTCTCGGCATGCCTGCCGTGCGCAATGCCAGTTGGGTGATCGAGGAGAACGTGCTTCTTCGTTCCGGTGATCAGCAAACGGTGGCCACCTTGAAGGGCGTGGAACCCCAATACCTCGCCATGAGTCGCATGGATCAGTACATGTACAGCGGAGAACCGACCTTCGAGGGACTGGCCGGGCCTGCAGCGATCATCGGGATCGGGTTGAAGACGGAGTTGGGGGTTCCCTTGGACGATGGGGTCTTCCAGCCGTTGGAGATCAGTGCCCCGGTGCGTGGGCGCAAACTGAGCAAATATCAGCAAAAGGCGTTCGAGACCACCGCCATCGCCGTTCGTGGGGCATATACCATGAATATGGAGTTCGACATGAAGTACGCCGTGGTGCCATTGGAGATCGCAGCGGACCTACTGGAGTACGACAGCGTTGTTACGGCAATGGAGATCCAACTGAACAGCGCCAAGGACATGGACCGCACAGCGAAAGAACTCCGCAATGCACTGGGTGAAGCATTCCTGGTGAAGACACGCTACCAGAAGAACGCGTTGATGTACAGCACCAACGCTTCGGAGAAACTCTTCACCTTCATCGTGCTCTCCTTCATCGGACTCATTGGTGCCTTCAACATCATCGCCTCGCTCACCATGATGATGATCGAGAAGCGCCGGGACATGCGCACCCTGATGGGGATGGGCGCAACACCATCCACCGTGCGTGGGATCTTTTTCGGTGAAGGCGTGTTGATCGTGATGATGGGTACCGTGATCGGACTAGGCGTAGGGCTGGGCATCTGTTGGGCGCAGCAACAATTCGGTTTCGTTCGCCTGGCCGGATCCGTGGTGGAAGCCTACCCCGTGAAGGTGATCACCACGGACCTGCTTGCTGTCGCTGCGGCCGTATTGACCATTGGCCTATTCGCCTCGTGGGTACCTCTGCGGACCTTGAGCAGACGATTCCTTCAGGCCACTTCGGCCAATGCGTAGGTCGTGATCACTTCGTTCAGGATCTCTTCCAGGATCGCCGGATCACGCTCCGTACACAACCGAAGCCGAACCTCCTTCACGTTGGGCAATCCCTTCAAGTAGTTGCCGTAGTGGCGACGCATTTCAACCACACCCTCCCACGGTCCCTTCCAAGCCAATGAACTGCGCAGGTGTTCACGCGCAGCCTCCACCCGGTCCATGATCGAAGGAGGCGGCAGATGCGTACCCGTTGCGATATAGTGCTTGATCTCGTTGAAGATGAACGGATGCCCGATGCTCGCACGACCGATCATGATGCCATCGATACCGTAACGATCACGATACTCCACCGCCTTTTCTGGCGAGTCGATATCGCCGTTGCCGAAGATCGGGATGGTGATGCGCGGGTTGTTCTTCACCTCGCCGATCAAGGTCCAATCCGCAGGGCCCTTGTACAGCTGGGCACGTGTGCGACCGTGAATGCTCAGTGCCTGAATACCGACATCCTGCAAGCGTTCGGCGACTTCCATGATGTTCTTCGTGGCCTCGTTCCAGCCCAAGCGTGTCTTCACCGTCACGGGCATTTTCACCGCCTTCACCACCTTCTCCGTAAGGCGCACCATCTTGTCCACGTCTTGAAGTAAACAAGCACCAGCACCCTTGTTCACCACCTTATGTACCGGGCAGCCGTAGTTGATGTCGATCAATTCCGGACCCGCAGCTTCGGCAATGCGTGCGGCTTCCTCCATGGCATCCTCACTCCCACCGAAAAGTTGAATGCCCACGGGCCTCTCGTACTCGAAGATGTCCAACTTCTTCATCCCCTTGGCCGCCTTGCGGATGAGCCCTTCGCTGCTGATGAATTCCGTGTACATCAGGTCGGCACCGTGCTTCTTGCAAAGTGCACGGAACGGCGGATCGCTCACGTCCTCCATGGGAGCAAGGAGGAGCGGAAACTCCGGAAGTTCGATGGGGCCGATCTTCACCATTGCGGGTCCAAAAATACGGAAGCCCCGCTTTTCGCGGGGCTTCCAAGGTATCTGAAGGTCCTACCGTCCCTGTGAAGCGCTATAATTGATCTTCAACGCGTTGCTCTTGCGTAACTCCTGTTTCACGTCGGTCACGATCTTCATGTAGGTATCCTTATCCACCTTCAGGGAGCGGGTGATCTTGGGGCGCAGCACTTCTTCGCGACGTTCCTCATTCACCTTCACCCACGGATCGATCTCCGCCAGCTTCGCGAACTGGTCATTCAACTGCATCAACGGCTCGGTACCGAGCGCCTTGTCCGATGGCGGCCCGATGTAGATGTAATCCACCAAGGCCTTGTCCTCCAGTTTGGTCACCTGCGTGGCTTCTGGAAGGGTGATCTTCACCAAGAGGTCGGTTTCACGCATCACGGTGGTCACCATGAAGAAGAACAGGAGCATGAAGATGATGTCCGGCAGCGAAGCCGTGCTGATCGGTGGTGTACCTTTTCCGGACTTGTCCTTGAAGCGTGACATGGCGAATTACTTCTTAGTGATCTCCACGGGTTCGGCCTCGGAGATCCGTTGCGGGTAAACCAAGCGAACGGCTTTGATCAGCGGCTTATCATCGTCGTTCTTGTCATCGAGTTCGGTGAAGATCCGGTCGAACTTTTCCTTACAGAGTTCGGCGCGCAATTCCGCGATACCGGCTTCGAGTTCGTTCTGCACGCGCACGTACATGTCGTAACTCGTTTTGGAACCGGTTTGCAAGGAGATCAACGCATTGGGAGGAAGCTCGCTGTAGTCACCGATCAGCCTCACCGCCTCCAGCTTGTCTTCCCACGTGTTCACAGCATCTTGGTAGGACTGCTTGGACTGCTCATCGGTGGATGATGCCTTGAAGCCTTTGTTCTCCGCGATCTTCTGCTGGCACAGTGCGGCGGTCACCTTTCGGCGTTCCGGCAAGTCCACGCTGTTGTCCGGGTTGGTCATGAACTCCTTAGCTCCTTTGCGCAGGTCCGTGATCTCCATGGGCCCACCTTCCACCAAGAGTTGGTCCGCATCGTTGATCAGCACGATGTATACATCGCGTTGGTTCACGATATCGGTCTGCTCGTCATTGGGCACGATGGGCGGCAGCAAGCGCAGGATACCCGCATCGGTATCCATTGTCGTGGTCACCAGAAAGAAGATGAGCAACAGGAAGGCGATGTCGGCCATGGAGCCGGCATTGATCTCTTGGACACCTCCTCGTTTCCGCTTCTTGAGCATGATCAGCTAATGAGCTTCTTGACCCAACCGAAGACCGCAGCCCCCACCGCAACGACCATTGCGATACCCGTCATGGTGAGTCCAGCGCTAATGAGTTTGGATCCTGATTCGGTGAGGTCCCAAGTGGGTTTCACGGTACCATCGGCCATCACGTACGCGATGGCGAAGACGGCCAAGAACGCACCGATCGGAATGAGGGCACCCTTCAGATTGCCTCCGGTGAAGACGGATATCACTCCGGAAAGAACGGCGAGTAGAATGCCGAGGCCGAAAGCGATGTAGGTAAGGTAAAGGCCACCATCAATACCCGCCTCACTGCCGGACATGATCATGATGAAGAAGACCGCACCCAGACCAGTAATGGCCCACATGGCGATGTTGCCGAGCAATCCTGAACGCTTATGCATGGATCAGTGCTTGTTGTTCTTGATGAGCAGATCCACCAGACCGATGGATGCTTCCTCCATTTGGCCGGTGATGCTGTCGATCCGGCTAAGGAGGTAGTTGTAGAAGATCTGCAGAATGATGGCCACGATCAGACCGAACACGGTAGTGAGCAAAGCCACCTTGATACCACCGGCCACAATGCTCGGGCTGATGTTGTTCGCCACAGCGATCTGGTCGAAGGCGAAGATCATCCCGATCACCGTACCCAAGAACCCGAGCATGGGTGCCAGTGCGATGAAGAGACCGATCCAGGAGAGGCCGCTCTCCAAACGACCGACTTCCACACCGCCATAAGCGACGATGGACTTCTCGGCGATGTCCACCCCTTCGTGGGCGCGGTCCAGACCTTGGTAGAAGATCCCGGCGACGGGTCCCTTGGTGTTGCGGCATAGTTCTTTGGCGCTATCCACGCCACCGGACTTCAAGGCTTCTTCCACACCGCTCAAGAGCTTGTCCGTGTTGGTGGATGCCATGTTCAAATAGATGATCCGTTCGATCACGAAGGCAAGACCGAGGATCAAGCAAAGCAATACCGGGGCCATCCAGACCGGATCGCCCTCAATGAAACGGTCCTTGAAGGTCTGCGTGCCTTGGGCATCCGCGGCGACCACTTCGGTAGAGGCAGCGGCAGGGGCATCTTGCGCCATGACCGGTGCGGTAAGGAGGCTGGCACTCACGAAGGCAGCCAAGCAAAGGGACAAGAACTTACGTACCATGATGCGGTTCTAGGGGTTGTTCAGTGTGGGTTTCGAGGGGGCAAGGTAAGAGCGAAGCGAAGAATTGCAGTGAAACGATCCGACGTGTCGCGAACCAGCAATGGCGGAGAGAGAGGGATTCGAACCCCCGTTACCCTCTCGGGTAAACGCACTTTCCAGGCGCGCGCCTTCAACCACTCGGCCATCTCTCCGGTTCAATTCGTCAGGGGTGTATTTCCGCTCCAACGGGCGGCTAAACTACAAAAAGGACTACTCCCTTGGATGCGTTCCAGAAAGCGGTAGGAAGTGGGCCGTGAGCGGAGGCCGAATGGCATATCAGATCAACGTGAATTCCCCACGGATCGGTGTGGCCATTGCCTGTGCCAGACCTTCCGTTCCTCGGTTCCCGGCGAGCAAGAACATGGTCTTGGCGAGTGCAGCCTCCACGGTCATGTCCGCGCACGGGATCACCCCCAACTCCGTGAAAGCCCGGCTCGTGGTGTACCGACCTTGCTCCACACGCCCACCCACGCATTGCGTAACGTTCAACAGCGCGATGTCCCGTTCACGCGCACTGCGTAGCGCTTGGATGAATGCGGGCTCCGTGGGGCCATTCCCGCTTCCAAAAGTGGTCAAGATCACCGCTTTCAGATCGGGCAGGGTCATGGCATGGTCCAACCACGCCGGACTGATCCCAGGGAACAACCGGATCACCGCGACCCGCTGATCCATGTGGTCATGGACCTTCAACGCCCTCGGATCGAAGGGCAGGATCGCGCTGCGGTCATATCGAATATGGACCCCTGCTTCGGCCAGAACGGGCCAATTCGGTGATCGAAATGCCTCGAACCGTTCAGCATGGACCTTCACTGTTCGATTGCCCCGCAACAAACGATACTCGAAATACACCGCTACTTCTGGCACCATGGGCCTACCCAAGTCATCCTTGGCCCCTGCGATCTCGATCGCCGTGATCAGGTTCTCTTTGGCATCCGTGCGAATAGTGCCGATCGGCAATTGCGAACCGGTAAGGATCACCGGCTTGCTGAGACCTTCAAGCAAGAAGCTGAGCGCACTGGCCGTGTAAGCCATGGTATCGCTCCCATGCAGGATCACGAAACCATCGAATCGATCGTAGTGCTTCCCGATCTCCCGTGCGATGCGTACCCAGTCCAAGGGGCCCAGATCGCTACTGTCCATAGGGCGGTCGAAGGCCACGCTTTCCAAGTTCACCTTGATGCGTTGCAACTCCGGCACTTGTTCCTCCAGGTGTGCCAGATCCATCGGCCGTAGGACACCCGTGCGCGGATCGGCCCACATGCCGATGGTTCCACCGGTGTATATCAGCAGGACGGATGCGCGGTCATTCATCGGCGAAAGAGTTCTTGGGCGTTGGTGGTGGTGATCCGTGCGATCTCCTCCACGGACCGACCAGTGGCTTCGGCAAGTTTCGCCGCGATGTGTGGGATGTACGCGCTCTCGTTTCGCCTTCCACGGAACGGGACCGGCGCGAGGTAGGGCGCATCCGTTTCCAACACACACCTCTCTGGCCCTACCACCTGCATGGTCTCAAAGAGTCCGCCTTTGGGATAGGTGATCACTCCACCGATGCCCATGTAGAAGTCCTTCAACGCGACAATGCGGGCTGCTTCTTCCGGCGAACCCGTGAAACAATGGAACACCCCGCGCAACGAGCCATCCTGCTCCTGCTCCACAATGGCGATGGTCTCCTCGAAACTCTGTCGGCAATGGATCACGATGGGCAGATCCAACTCCTTGGCCCAGCGCACCTGCTGCCGGAATGCGGCTTGCTGTTGCACCAGCCAGGTCTTGTCCCAATGAAGATCTATCCCGATCTCCCCTACCGCACAATATCCTCCCGAACGCAAGTGCTGTTCCACCTCTTCCAAGGCAAGGTCATTCATCTCAGTTACCGAACACGGATGCAGGCCCATCATGGCGAAGCAACTCTCCGGGTGCGCAGCGGCCAAGGCGTTCATGCCTTCGATGCTCTCATGGTCCACGTTCGGAAGGAAGAACTTGGTGACACCGGCTTCCTCCGCACGCCGCAACAGTTCCTCCCGATCGGGATCGAACTGGCGGTGGTACAAGTGGGCATGCGTGTCGATGAACATTGCGGCGAAGATACCGGGGTGTGGGCATGTGGCATGTGGTCATGTGAGCATGTGGGCATGTGGCATGTGGGCATGTGGGCATGTGGGCATGTGGCATGTGGTCATGTGAGCATGTGTGCATGTGAGCATGTGGGCATGTGAGCATGTGGCATGTGGTCATGTGAGCATGTGTGCATGTGGGCATTGGGGCATGTGTGTATCGAACGACCAGCAATTCACAGGGCTCTGGAACCAATTGCTCGTCCGGTCTACTTTTGATTCCACCTCCGGCGCTTTGCTGTGAGGCATCCTGACCACATGAAGCTGCTCGTTCTTCGTTTCAGTTCCATCGGCGACATCGTGCTCACGAGTCCGGTGCTGCGATGCTTGAAACAACAGGTGCCGGAGTTGGAGTTGCACATGGCCACCAAAACGGTGTTCGGGGATCTGGTGCGCTTCAATCCCCACGTGGACAAGCTGCATGAGATGGGCGAGGACATCAGCAGCTTGATGGATCGGCTGCGTGCCGAACGTTTCGATGCGGTGATCGACCTGCACCACAACTTGCGAACAGCGCGGATCAAACGGGCCTTGGGCGTTCCGTCCACGAGTTTCGCCAAACTGAATGTGCAGAAGTGGCTCTTGGTCAATTTGAAGATGGACCGCATGCCACCTGTTCACATCGTGGATCGGTATATGGCAACGGTATCCCACTTGGGCGTGAAGAACGATAGCTTCGGTCTGGAGTTGTTCATTCCTTCGGACCGGGAAGTTCCGCTCACCGCACTGCCGGAAGCACATCGATCCGGGTATACGGTATTGGCCATTGGTGCAGCGCATGCCACGAAACGCCTGCCGGAGCACAAGCTGGCGGAACTCATCAACTTGATGAACGGCCCCATCGTGCTGATCGGTGGCCTGGAGGATAAGACCATTGCACGCGGCCTAGCATCTCAAAGTGGGCGGATATTCGATGCCACCGGCCAATACGACATCTTGGGAAGTGCATCCTTGATCGCACGAGCGGACCGGGTGTTCGCGCACGATAGCGGTGCCATGCACATCGCTGCGGCATTCCAGCGGAAGTTGGTGAGCATCTGGGGCAATACCGTGCCTGCTTTTGGAATGGGACCTTACATGCCTGAACATCCCGAACGCGCGATCGTCTCCGAAGTGCAAGGGCTGGCGTGCCGACCGTGCTCCAAGATCGGCTACGAAAACTGTCCGAAAGGGCATTTCCATTGTATGGAACGCCAAGATCTCCGCACCATCGCATCCGCACACACATGAGCTGGGACATCTTCATTCAGGACTTCCCGGAGGTATCTTCCATCCTAGAGGTACCTGCCGACCACAGGCCAAAGCCGATCGGCGAGCGCGACGCGGTGGTGGCACGGATCAAGGAGGCGATCCCCTTCGCAGAGGAACAGGACCGCGATTGGCTCTTCATCCGAAACGCGTACACGGACATCAGCATCCAACTGCATTTCGAGGACGGGAAGCAGGTGCGCTACATGGTGGCACATGTGCATGGTGGGGACCAGAGCGCGGCTTGTATCGCCGGGCTGTTGTGCCACTTGCACTTGCGCGCACACGACACCGCAACCGGGGACATCTTCGACGGGGATACCTTGGACGAGAGCTTGTAGGAAGGAAGTGAAAACGTACCAGGCCCTCAAGGATCATGGTCGAACGTCCGACCGGGAAGGCTGGGCCTTCGGATCTACTCCACGAACAAGGCCTTGAGCTCGGTCGCCTCGGAAGGCTTCATTTTGCCGCTGAGGATCAAGCGCAATTGCCTGCGCCGCAAGGCCCCATCGTATCGGCGCTGTTCTTCTGGATTGGTCGGTATAGCTTCCGGAACCAACACCGGATGGCCCTCTTGATCGACGGCGACGAAGGTGTAGATGGCGCTATTGGCCATGATCTTTTCGCCTGTCAACGGATCCTCCACCCATACATCGGACCAGATCTCCATACTGGTGCCGAATGCACGGCTCACATGGCTCTTGATCGTGACCAGGTCGCCGAGTTTGATGGCCCGATCGAAGCTCACATGATTCACCGCTACGGTGACGGCCACGCGCTTCGTATGTCGATGTGCGGAGATGGCCGAAGAGATGTCCAACCACTGCAATAGGCGACCCCCGAACAGATTGTTCATGGTATTGGTATCGTTGGGCAGAACGATCTGCGTAGTCTCGGCGTAGCTGTCGCTGATCGGACGTGAATCTCTGGTCATGGTGCGCGAAGGTAGAATGACGCCTCATTGGCACCGTTATCTTTGACGGAAGCACTAGAATGGAAACCATCATCGAGATACCAGCCTTGATCAAGGTCCTGCAATTGTTCGCGCTCACCACCTATTTCGCGGGGACCTTACACGTGGTTCGGCTCTTCGTCGCGCACCGGCAGGCCATGGCGAAATGGGAGCCGGACCGCACCATTCTGGTGACTCAATTCGCTGCGATGGAAAAGCGCACTTTGTATTTCTTGAATTGGCCGATGCTGATCCTCTTCGCAGCCATCGGCTTTTACACCTTGTGGTTGCGACCTGACTTGGTGCAGCGCGCCTTCATGCAAGTGCTTTTCGGTTATTTCGCGCTCTTGATGCTGTATCAGGTGATGGTGCAGCGGATCCATATTCGTCTGAAGCGTGGCGAGGAGAAATGGTCGGTCATTCAACTTCGGGCATGGACATCGGTGGCCACGCTTTTCTTGTTATCGCTGGTCGTCCTGTTGATCCTGCGCGAAAGAGCCTCGTGGGTCTGGGGATCCATCGGCCTGCTCATTGTTGGTGGGGTGGTGATCCTTGTATTGAGCGCCATGCGAAAGAACAACGAGCCCACCCCGGATGCTTGAGGTCGGTTCCCTTGCGCCGGACCTCGAGCTACCGGACCAGGACGGTCAACTGGTGAACATTCGTGACCTCCGGGGTCGACAGAATGTGGTGATCTTCTTCTATCCGAAGGACAACACCTTGGTCTGCACGTTGGAGGTTTGCGCCTTTCGCGATGCGCACCCGGAACTGGTGGGCTTGGATGCCGTGGTCCTTGGGATCAGTGGCGATGGCGCGAGTTCACACCAAAGTTTCCGTACGAAATGGCACCTTCCCTATCGGTTGCTCACGGATGCAGAGGGCACAGCACGCCGGAGGTATGCCGTACACCGCAGTTTCGGACTGTTCAACGGCCGCGTCACCTACGTGGTGGACAAGGAAGGCATTGTGCGAAGCGCTACCAGCGATCCGCTCCGCGCGAACCACCATGTGCGTGAAGTGCTCCGTGCGTTGAACGCTCAGAAGGTCTTGTAGAAGTACACGTCGCCATTGTCGGCGCCGACCAGTAGGTAGGCATCCCAAAGAAGCAAGGGCGCCAGATGATGCTGATCCTTGTTCGCTGGGTAGTCGATCGTGCGTTGCACTTTTCCTTCAGCATCCACGAATTCCACACTGCCGTTCTTCGCGGCGCGCACCGTCACGTCCCCCAGCATCACCTCCCGTTGTTGGTAGAAGCGATCAAAGGTGGAATTGGACATGTTCAAGCCCATGGCCTTCACCGCCCGTGGATCCGGCACCCAGCGATGGGCCGCCAACACCTTCTCTTGCTTGCCCGTCACCAAATTCCACACGGTGCGCTTGCCGCTGTGTCCGATCAGCACAGCATACTCACCGTTGTCGTTGGATCCAACGTGGTAGACTGCCGTGCCTTTGTCCTCCGAGTAGGGGAAAGCGAAGACCTTCTTACCGCTCTCGATGTTGCAATAGACCGCACCGTCCGCTAGGCCGACCAACACATGATCACCTTTGGGAGAAACGGCTAGAGCGGTCACTTCATTCTTGCCAGTACGAATGGTGCGCGATGGCTCTCCATCCACCTGTGCGACCGACACGTTGAAAACACCAAGAAGCAGAACGACGGAAAGTAGGCGGATCAACATGCGTCAAGAATGATCGATGAGGTTCCGATGTTCGGCCAGCCAAGTCAAAGCGGTCTCTTGATCGGGGAACATCTGAATGGGCCGGTGCGGTTTATGGTGACGAACGAAAACATTCGCCGCCAACTGGTGTCCGAAATCACGGACCACGATGGCATCCGCAGCGATGTATTTGCACGATGCTTCGGAAGAGGCGTGTGCGCGCGCTTCATTGCTCATGGTGGTCTTATCCCCCACGGTCACCATCAACAAAGCTTTGCGGCCCTTCCGTTCCTTCTCGATGGTCTCGAACATCAATTGCACTTCCTCCGGTGTGACCAAATGCTCGTCCTTGAAGTGGGTATGCACGATCCCTTCCTCCATAAAGGCCACTGTACAGGCCTCGAGTTCCACCACATGCATCGTCTCCATCGAGTTGTGGTACGAAGGTACGGCCCTGAGCCGGTGTTAGCGCACCAAAAGCCACGCTTGTCCTGCACCTTCTGCGCGAATACGCGCGAGTGCAACCAATGCGGATGCACGATCGGGATAGCTGCCGAAAGCGACCGGATGCAACTCCCCATACTGTGACAGCCGTTGTGCCGGAAAGCCACGGTCAAGCAAGTCGCTCAA
>Ga0209063_1000065_pt1 | contig 134034 bp, 119 predicted proteins | sample KloWWTmeKNB19Kit_FD_187177 | JGI IMG/M metagenome (GOLD analysis project Ga0209063, IMG submission 187177) | Active sludge microbial communities from Klosterneuburg, Austria, studying microevolution and ecology of nitrifiers - Klosterneuburg... | ecosystem: Engineered > WWTP > Aerobic digester... | reverse complement strand
TTCAATCGGCGGCTCTTCTTGTGTACAGGGGTTTTTCCACTCACCGGTATTGGTATCTATTACATAAACTACCCAGTTACGGTCTTCGCCACATTCGTCGGGCAGGGTATTGGGTGGGTTGGTAGTACTGTCGGGTGTAGTAGTGCCTTCTCCGCCGCCTGGGCTTTCCGGCGAATCAGGTATCGTCGTACTCCAGCCGCCTCCGCTGCCATCGTCTTCATAGCATGATGAGTAAAATATTATTGTTGAATAAATGGGCACCCAATTACCACAACCTGGATCACCTGTGTTACTGCCTGGTGGGCATCCACCTTCTACATATCCTCCAATAGTCCAGCCACTAATATAAATAATACTCAGAGAGCAAATATCAGGAGTAAATTTTAGGGATATATAAAAATCCTGTGGCTTTGTAGTATCTGCCGGCCAGTTATCAAAAAGCCGGTTGTCTTTTATATGATAAATTACCGTGCTGTCGGAGCTATAATACATTTCTTTTTCAAATGCCATAATTTGTTTTACAATATCCTCTGCATTGGGTGCGGTACGGTTGGGGTCTTTATCAAATCCATTGGATGCATATTGCTCACCCATAAATAATTTGTACAACACTTCGGTATTTATTTTTACTTTAAGTACGTCTTTTACATAAGCATCTCCATCGGGTACTATGGGTACAGAAACCAGGGTGTCTGTACCTTCGGTATTGCTAACATTATCGGTATGGTTTCTTTTAATGGTAATTTTTGCGTATTTCCATACCGGCAAACCTTCATTTTTTACAAACTGCTCTACAAAAGGATGCAGGCTGTTTTTTTGTTTTAAATCTTCCACAATGCGTTTTAAAATGGGATCGGCATTTTTAGGGAGTTCAAAAAACCTTTCTGTTATATTAACCTTAGCCACATCAATATAATCCATTTTTTTACAGGAATACGTTAAAACTAATACAGAAAGTAAAAGGAAAAACAAAACCTGTATGGAATTTTGATGGCGCTTCTTAGTTCTCATAAAACCGGTTTAAAGGGTAATTAATAAATTTATGGCAGCTTACTTTTTCTCAACTACGCTAGCGTAAATAAAAATATGGAGAATTTTCCATATTTTAAAATAAATATAGAATATTCTCCATTGCGGCAGCTACCGCTATTTCTTCCCTTTGAGGAGTGAAGCGAAAGCCAAAAAAGACGTATTATATCAATAAAGCAGCATTACTATTAGTCGGATCCAGGATAAGGGAAATACGGCAAAAGAAAAATATTTCCATAGAATATTTGGCCAATTCAAGCGATATGGACTATTCTCAATTGGCAAGGATGGAACTGGGCCAGGTAAATTTTTCTATCTCTTACCTTTTTCGGGTTGCTGAAGCATTAGGCGTAACCCCAAAAGACCTGCTACCCTAATTTATTTTACCCGGCGTTAATAATAATTTCAATTTTGGTATAAAATTCTCAATATTTTACTGCCCAATTTGCAATTGCCCAATTACCAAAAATTTGTAATATTGCCAGCCTGCTTTATGTACAACGATTTATTATACCAAATTGCCCTTACCCGTGTGCCACAAGTAGGCGATGTACATGCCAAAAACCTGGTGCAGCTGTATGGATCGGCAGAAGCCATTTTTAAAGCGCCCAAACAGCAACTGGAAAAACTGGAAGGTATGGGTACCATAAGGGCAAAAAACATCAAGCAGTTTCAGCAATTTAGCGATTGCGAAACTGAAATTGCTTTTATTGAAAAATACAAAATTGTACCGCTTTTTATTAACCATCCCAGTTACCCAAAGCGCCTGCTCAATTGCTACGACAGCCCTCCGTTGCTCTTTTACAAAGGCAATGCCGACCTCAATACCACAAAAATAATTTCTATTGTGGGCACCCGCAGCAACAGCGATTACGGCAAACATTTTTGCGAAAGCTTTTTAGAAAATCTTAAAAATTCGGACATCCTCGTCATCAGCGGCCTGGCATTTGGTATTGATACCCTTGCGCATAAAAACGCATTAAAAAATAGCTTGTCTACTGTTGCCGTATTGGCTCATGGGCTGGACAGGATTTATCCCGGCGAAAACAAAAACCTGGCAAAGCAAATGACCGAACAGGGCGGCCTGCTCACCGATTTTTGCAGCGGCACTAAACCCGATAAACAAAATTTTCCCAAACGTAACCGCATTGTTGCCGGCATTTGCGATGCATTAATAGTAGTGGAAAGCGGCAAAAAAGGTGGCTCACTTATTACTGCCGAGCTGGCCAACAGTTATAATAAAGATGTATTTGCATTGCCGGGAAAAAGCACCGATACCAAAAGCGAAGGCTGTAATTTTTTAATTAAAACCAATAAAGCCATGCTGCTAACCGAGGCTGATGACCTCCTTAAAATGATGAACTGGGGAACGCCAAAACCCATTATCCAAAAACAACAAAGGGAATTATTTATAGAATTACAGCCCAATGAAAAAATTATTGTAGAATTACTAAAGCAAAACGATAAACTTTTTATTGACGAACTCTATTTAAAAAGTGGCCTGAGCAGCAGCGCCGCCGCACAGGCCTTGCTCATGCTCGAAATGGAAGGTATTGTAAAATCACTGCCGGGAAAAATGTACCAGCTTATATAAAAGGCCGAATGATTTTTTTCTCTACCTTTGCACATGGCTACAATAAAATATTCTTCCCAGCAATTTATTGAACAAAAATTAACCCAGGGGCTTACCTTTGACGATGTATTGCTCACACCCGCTTACTCACAGGTTTTACCCAAAGATGTGGACATTTCCACAAAACTTACCCGGCATATTACCCTGAATATACCGTTGCTTAGCGCCGCAATGGATACGGTTACAGAAGCCCAGCTTGCTATTGCCCTTGCACGGGAAGGCGGCCTCGGTATTTTACATAAAAACATGACCATTGAAGGCCAGGCCAGCCAGGTAAAAAAAGTAAAAAGAAGCGAAAACGGCCTTATTCTCGACCCCATTACCTTAACAGCAGATGCTACCATTGGCGAAGCATTAAAATTAATGCGTGACAATAAAATTGGCGGCATTCCCATAATAGATAAGGCGCACAAACTTATAGGCATACTTACCAACCGAGACCTGCGCTTTGAAACCAACCTCAAAGAAAAAGTAAGCGCCGTAATGACCAGCGAAAATTTAATAACAGCGCCAGAAGGAACCGATTTAAAAAAAGCACAACTATTATTCAAAAAAAACAAGGTAGAAAAACTTCCGGTGGTAGATAAAAAAGGTAAACTCATTGGCTTAATTACCTTTAGCGATATATTAAAACTGCACAGTAACCCTTACGCTGTAAAAGATTGTTTTGGCAGGCTGCTTGTAGGCGCTGGCGTAGGCATTACAAAAGATTCCCTTCTAAGAATTGACGCTTTAAATAATGCAGGTGTAGATGTAGTATGCCTGGATAGTGCCCACGGCCACACCAAAGGCGTAATTGATACTTTAAAACTTGCCCGCAAACAATTTAAAACCCTGGCCATAATTGCCGGTAATGTAGCCACCAAAGAAGGCGCACTTGCCTTAGCCGATGCAGGCGCAGATGCTGTAAAAGTGGGCATTGGCCCAGGTTCTATTTGTACCACCCGTATTGTTGCCGGTACTGGCGTGCCGCAAATTACAGCAGTAATGAATGCAGCAATGGCATTAAAAAATAAAAATATAGGCATCATAAGCGATGGCGGCATTAGATATACCGGCGATATGGTAAAAGCCTTAGCAGCAGGTGCCAGCGCCGTAATGATGGGTAATGTTTTTGCAGGCACCGAAGAAAGCCCCGGCGAAACCATTATTTACGAAGGCCGAAAATTTAAACAATACCGTGGCATGGGTTCATTGGGCGCTATGGCACAGGGCAGCAGCGACCGCTATTTTCAGGACACAACAGATGATTCCAAAAAATTTGTGCCCGAAGGTATTGAAGGCCGGGTTGCGTATAAAGGTTTTTTAAAAGAAGTAACGCACCAGTTTACCGGCGGCCTTAGGGCGGGCATGGGTTATTGCGGCGCTTCCAATATTAAAGAACTTCAAAAAGCAAGTTTTGTAAAAATTACCAATGCAGGTATAAGAGAAAGCCATGCACACGATATTGAAATTACCAAAGAAGCGCCTAACTACAGCAGGTAATCTCTTTCTGTTTTATTTACGAGTTAACGCACTGCATAGCCTGCAAAAATTGTTTTAGTGCATAAATGGATATTTTTGCAAAGGCGTCATGAAAAAAATTTTCCTTTTAGTCAACCTTTGTTTTGCTGTTTGTTTTAACAGGCAGCAAAAATTATTTGCGCAGAACAGCACCCGTATCCGCATTTCTTTACTCACCTGCAGCCCGGGTGAAGAATTGTATGCCAGCTTTGGCCATAGCGCTTTAAGGGTAATTGACAGCAATGCCGTTACGGATATTATTTACAATTACGGCACTTTTGACTTTGACGACCCCGCTTTTTACTCAAAATTTGTGAGGGGAAAACTGTTTTATGCATTGAGCATAGAAAGGCCCGAAGATTTTTTGTACAGTTACCATGCCGAAAACAGGAGCGTTACAGAACAAGTGCTGGATATAGCTCAACCGGAAGCATTGGCCATAAAACATTTTTTGGCCGAAAATATTAAAGAAGAAAAACGCTGGTACAAATATGATTTTGTAAGGGACAACTGCACCACACGCTTAAGGGATATTTTGGTAAAATTAAAAAAGCCTGCCCCGCAATTACCACCGGTAATGCCGCTGGATTTTACTTTCCGCAATGCCATACATTATTATTTAGATGCTACCCAAAATTACTGGAGCAAACTCGGCATAGACCTATTGCTGGGCAGCAGGATGGATGTAAAAATGACAGCAGCAGAGCAACAATTTTTACCCGATAACCTAATGATAGCATTAGACAGCACAAAAAATTTTAACTATGTAAATGTCAAACAAAATTTATATACAGCCGTAAATTACCATTCAAAAATAAAATGGTTCAGGCCAATAATCTTTTTTTTGTTAATTGCATTTTTATGGCTTTTGGCATCTTTCTCAAAAAATAAAACCATGCAGGTACTGCTAAAATGGCTTGATGGGATTTTATTTTTTATTACCGGCCTATTGGGTTGCCTGTTTATTTTTATGTGGTGGGGAACCGATCATTTTATGACAAAGGATAATTACAACATGCTTTGGGCAATACCTTTTAATTGCGTTGCGGCATTTTATACCGGAAAAAATAAAAAAGGCAAAAGCTACTTTTTATTTACATCTTTCGTTTATACTTTATTGGTACTGAGTTGGTTTTTTTTACCACAGCAACTCAACATAGCCTTACTGCCTTTTGTTATTTTACTTATGGTAAGGTCGTATCTTATTTTTAAAAGCAAATAATGACCCTAAAGAATTTTTTATATCAAAACTGCAACATTTCATACCGCATTTACGGACAGGGAAAGCCCTTAATGTTATTGCATGGATTTGGCGAAAACAGCAGCATTTGGCAAAAACAGGCAGATGCATTAAAAAATAATTATTTAATCATCACACCAGATCTTCCGGGAAGCGGCAAATCTGCTTTTTGGCAAAAAGAAAATGTACAAATGCAGGATTATGCCGACATATTAAATGCAATATTGCAACAGGAAAAAATTGAAAAAATTATACTCATTGGCCACAGTATGGGTGGATATATTACAATGGCATTTGCCGAAAAATATGCTGAATGCTTAACGGCATTTGGTTTATTTAACAGCACAGCCACTGCCGATGACACTGAAAAAATTGCCACCCGTAAAAAAGCAATAGAATTTATACAGCAATACGGCTCGCAGCCTTTTTTAAAAACCATTATACCCGGTTTATTTATGGATGCCGGGGTTTCTGAAAAAGATATGAATAATTTAATTGAACAGGCGGTGCATTTTAAACAAGAAGCCCTTGTGCAATATTATAATGCTATGATTAACCGGCCCGACAGGCTGCAGGTTTTAAAAAATGCTACTGTTCCCATACTTTTTATTATTGGTGTGCACGATAAAGTTGTGCCTTTCAGCGTTATAATGCAGCAAACTCATTTACCGGAAAAGAGCTTTATCCATATTTTACAAAATACTGCACACATGGGCATGCTGGAAGAAACAGGAAAAACCAATAAAATTTTGGCAGATTTTTTAGAAAGCTGCTAAGCATTCTTTCGTTATTGTACAGCTTATTTGGTTATTTTACAGTCTTATTGTTATCAATGAAAAGAGGTTTACTTATTTGCTTAATTTTTATTAGTTTTATACAGCCTGTATTTGCAAGACATATTACAGGTGGCGAAGTTGTTTATGAATTTGTTAGCAGCACACCATCTACCCGTACTTATGTAGTTACTCTAATACTTTTCAGAGATAATTTATGTGTAAACTGTTCTGTAATGCCTCCCACTGTATCTATCGGTGTTTTTAGTAATGATAATAATGCTATGATACCAGGAAATTCTACCGGTGGATATTGGAACATAGCATTAAGTACTGTACAGGCATTATCATTAAATGCGCTCCCCAATTGCATTCAAAATGTGCCCAATTTATCTTACTCCGGGGGCTTTTATCCTTTTACGATTACACTTCCAAATAATAACAATGGATATACCATTACTTATCAAACCTGTTGCAGAATTGAAAATATTTCCAACACCACAGATTTAATGGGTGCCACTTATATTGGCCAAATACCCGGAAACAATACATTAGGTACAAATTTGCAGGATAACAGTCCGCAGTTTTCTCGTGGTATTTCAGTTGTGTGCTATAACCGGCCTTTTACATTGGATTTTAGTGCAACTGATCCCGATGGCGATTCCTTAGTTTATTCAATTTGTAATGCATTTAATGGAGGCCTTGCCGGAGATGCTGGATTTACTACTCCAGCCCCGCCACCTTACGGTAGTATACCTTATACTAACGGATATTCAGGAACACAACCTTTAGGACCTTTAGCACATATTGATCCAAATACCGGTATTATTTCCGGCATTGCTCCCGGAGAAGGTAAGTATGTGGTTTCGGTTTGTATTAATACTTACCGAAACGGCCAGTATATTGCATCGCACCGTAAAGATTTTATTATAAGCGTAGCGCCATGCGATTTTGCATACGTAAGCCTGCCAAAATCCATACCCATGTGTGATTCTTATACCTATTCTTTCAGCAATTTGGTTTCTTCGCCACTCAACCAAACCTTTCTCTGGGAATTTGGGGATGGCTTTACCTCAAGCCTGGAAGCGCCAACCCACACCTATGCCGATACTGGAACATACCTTGTAAAATTGTATGTAAATATGGGCACCGATTGTGCAGACTCTTCCTCTACTTATGCCAAAGTTTATCCTGGTTTTTTTGCCGGCATAAATCAAAATTCACCCAAGTGCATCAACAAAGCCGTACAGTTTTCTGACTCAACGGTTGCTGTTTACGGCCAGGTAAATTACTGGCACTGGGATTTTGGCGTTACCGGCACCCAAAGCGATACGAGCAATATCCGCAATCCTCAATTTATTTATTCTGTTCCCGGCACTTATAACTCCACTTTAATTGTAGCAAGCAACAAAGGTTGTATAGATACCGTAAAAGAAGTAATTACCATTATAGAAAAGCCAGAACTTAAACTTACCAGCGATACTTTAATTTGCAATATTGATACCTTAAGGTTAAATGCATCTGCCAATGTTCCCGGCGGTATTGTATGGTCGCCCAATTATATGATTAGCAATACCACAATCCTTAACCCGCTGGTAAGCCCCAATACCGATACTTTTTATATAGCAACCTTTACCGATAATACCGGCTGCGTGGCAACAGATACGATTTATGTAAATGTGGTGGATCATGTAACCTTATCGGTAATGCCCGATACCTCTACCTGCGGCAACGACAGCCTGAGGTTAAATACCAGCGGCAACGGTTTATATTTTCAATGGTCGCCTGCCACAACTTTAAGCGCTGCAAATGCTCAAAGCCCTGTTGCACACCCTGTAGATCCTGTAACAACATACCATGTAACGGCATCAATTGGAAAATGCATGGCAAATGATGATATTACCGTTACCCGAATACCTTATCCTGAAGCCTTTGCCGGGAGAGATACAACGGTATGTGCAGGCTCCCCTGTTTTTTTACATGCAAGCGGTGGAAGTATTTATGAATGGACGCCCAACCTGTATTTAAATAATCCTTTTATAGCAAACCCTATTGCCAATCCGCAGGAAGATATGCGCTATGTAGTAAAAGTAAATGATTCTTTAGGATGCCCTAAAGCGTCTTTTGATACGGTTTTTGTAAATGTGGCCGTAATTGATGCCGATGCCGGCCCTAGAGATACGTCAATTGTATTAAATCAACCCTTGCAGTTATTTGCCACGGGCAGCACCTTGTTTCAATGGGCGCCTGCTACTTGGTTGAGTAATGCAAACGTACAAGACCCCGTTTCGCTGCCGCAGAACAATATTGAATATGTTGTAAAAGTGAGCAACCCTGCAGGATGTTTTGATACCGATACCATAAAAGTGCATTTATACCGTGTACCGGCTGGTATTTATATACCCAACGCTTTTACCCCTACCAACGACGGCCGAAACGATAATTTTAAACCCATTGCCCTGGGCATTAAAACCCTCAATTATTTTACAGTGTACAACCGATGGGGGCAATTGATGTTCACCACATCTCAAATAGGCCTTGGTTGGGATGGAAAATATAATAGTTCCGATCAGCCTCTTGGTACCTATGTTTGGCAGGTAAGCGCCATTGACTATATGGGCAACCAGATTGATAAAAAGGGAACAGTAGTTTTAATAAGGTAAATAAAAGACTTGTTTTTCTGGCTTATAACATTATAATAGTCACTCATTTATAATATACATCGGCTTTTCCTTTGAAATGCAAAAAGCAGGTATTATTATTGTACTTGTCTAACGCCAATTAACCGATGAAAAACCGCTTACCAGTAATTTTCTCCTTTTTCATTTTATACTGTTGCAGCAATGCTTTTGGGCAAAATAATGTAATAAAGCAAAAACCCTGCTCCAATGAATTTATTATGGGGCAGGCCGATAGTATAAAAAAAGAATTTACCAAAATGGGGTTTGTGGTGTTAAAAGAAGCATCAGTATCCATGGAAAGTGAGTACGAAATGCCGGTAATTGTTCCATTAAACGAAGGCAACCTTTATCATTTTGTTTTTATTGGCGATATAACTTCAAAATTATACGAAGTACGTATGTACGACTGGAATGAACGCCAGGTAGTGTATAAAAAGAACCAGTGGGGCGATGTGGATGGCAATATTATCAACTATGACTACATCCCACGCTTTAGTGAGTACCACATGATAAAACCTGTGCAGGTAAACAAAAAGAAAAAGTTGCTTTGTGGTTATGTACTCTTATTAAAAAAGGTGAAATAGCCCAAGGTAAAAAATATTTATTCAAACTGCAATTACGGATTTTTTTTATGCCCGGCAACTATCTCCTCCACTATCTTTGCCGCAATAAATTAAACAGTAATGCTCCAGCAAATTGCACCATATATCGGTTACCTGGCTTCGCTTTGCCTTATTATTGGGCTTTTGGCAAAAACCGAGTTGTTTTTTCGCATTTTTTCTGCCAGCGGCTGTACCTGTTTTATTATTTATGCCATTATTTTAAACGCCATACCGGTATTAATAACCAATGGCACTTTGTTTTGCATCAACATTTATTACCTGCGTAAACTTTTAAAAAAGAAAGAGTTTTTTGATTTAATAGAATTTAAAGGCGAAGAAAAAATGATTGACCGTTTTTTTCAATATTACCAGCAGGATATTGCCGGGTATTTTCCATCTTTTCAAAAAAATATGCTCCTTCAAAACCTAAACTTTGCCGTACTTAGGGATTTGGTGATAGCCAATGTATTTAGCGCAAAGCTTACCGAAAAAGGCGATGCCGAAGTAAACATCAATTATACCCTGGAAAAATACCGGGACTATAAAGTAGGAAAATTTATTTTTCAACGGGAAAAAGAATTCCTGCTATCAAAAGGCATAAAACGCATAGTGTACCGGCAGGTGACTAATAAAAATCATTTATATTTTTTAAAAAAAATGGGGTTTTTGCCGGAGCAGGCAGGCAACGAAACTTTTTGGGTAAAAGCAATATGAATTAATAGTTAAATTTTGATTTAAATCCTTATAAACTTCATTTAGCCCTTTTTGAGCACTATTTTTGCATTATATTTTTTTTGCCAAAAAAAAATTGTGGATTATGAATAAAAAAAGCCAAAAAATGATAGTAGTGGGATTAGCAGCATTTGTTGCAGGCGTAGCCATTGCCGAATTGCTCCGTAATGCCAATACCCATAAAAAACTCACTCAAATTGCCGAAGAAGGTTATGAAACCGCTTTGGATATTTTATTTCCTGAAAAGGAAGTGGAAGGGAAAAAACTGCATTTTGGCCCCGTTTTACCCGAAGCATAAATCGTATATAGCTTTTTAAAATAAAAACATCCTGTAATTTTTTAGGATACAGGATGCTAATTATTAATATTTATTTGAAAAGGATAATACAGAGTTACCTTGCTCCCGGCGGGCAATATTTTTTAATAAAATTGGTATATAAAGTACCCAAATGTCTTTGGGTTCCCGGGCCTTCGCTTATATTATGCGTACGGTTTGGATAGGCCATAAACTCAAACTGTTTATTGTACTTTATTAATTCATTCAATAAAACCTCTGCATTGCTGTAATGTACATTGTCATCGCCAGTGCCATGTATATACAACAAGTGTCCTTTTAATCCCTGTACATAAGTAATCGGTGACCCCTTAATAAAGTCTTCCCTGTTCTCCTGTGGTATACCCATATATCGTTCCTGGTAAATATTGTCGTAAAACAATTGGTTGGAAACTGCTGCAATGGCAACGCCGGTTTTAAAAATTTCAGGATACCTGAACATCAGGTGTAGCGTAGATGAGCCGCCGCCACTCCATCCCCACACGGCAACCCTGCTGGTATCCATATAAGGTTTTTCCAGTATTTTTTTTGCTCCCATGGCCATGTCCCTAATATTGATATCACCAATTTTATGGTAAATAGATTTACGCCATTGCGCTCCTTTTAAAGCTGGTGTTCCCCGGTTATCAATACCTACCTGTATATAGCCATCTTCATTCATATTGCCATATAAAAAGTTACTGTGTGAGCCGTAGCTATCTTGTGTAGTTGTAGTTGCTGGCTCGCCATATACATAAAACACAACAGGATATTTTTTAGCAGGGTCAAAATTTGCAGGTTTATTGATCCAAGCATCAAGAATAATATTGTCTTCGGTAGTTACCTGCAGGTATTCAACGTTAACAGCGGGATCAGTTTGCAGGCTTTTTGCAATGGTTTTTGCCGGGTTTAATGGTTTATTATCAGGCAGGCTTATCCATTCGCTCACCGGTGGCGTATTGTGGTTGCTAAAACTATGCATGGCAATAGATGCACCCGGTGAAATTTGATAATTGTGTGTGCCTTTTAATGATGCATTGCTTACCAGTTCTGCATCCTGTTTGGAATTATTGATACGGGTGCGGTATAAATACAATTGCGTTGCATTATTGGGCGATGCGGTAAAATATAAATAATTATTTTTTTCATCCACTGCTTTTAGCTCACCAATATCATAATTGCCATTGGTAAGTAACGTTGTATTTTTTCCATCCCTGCTTATTTTGTAAATATGTCTCCAGCCGTCTTTTTCGCTCACCCATAAAAAATCCTGTCCCTGGTTTATCCAGTTCCAACCCACCGGTTTATCCGTATTTAAATCTACCCAGGCATCATCGTTTTCTGCCCAAAATGTGCTGCAACTGCCATCACTAATTTTGCAATCAATCAATTTGCTTTCCTGTTGTTTGCGGTCCATTCTTTGCACCACAAGGTTGTTATTACCCGCCCATTCCATACGTGGAATATAGTGTTGCTGTGCATCTCCTTCAAACATCATCCATTTTATTGCACCGCCATTTACAGAAAAAACGCCAATTTTTACAGCGCTTGGCAACTCTCCTACTTTTGGATATTCAACAGGTATGGGTTTGGAATAATTAGAGTCGGTAGTATTGAGCATGTAATAATCTTTTATTTTAGTTGCATCTACCTGCCAAAAAGCAATATGCTTGCCATCGGGGCTCCAGCGAAAGCCATCCCGGCAAAAAAATTCTTCTTCGTAAGCCCAGTCAAAAGTTCCGTTTATGAGTTTCCTTGTACCATCCATTGTCATTTTTTTAATTATACCAGTGGCTATATCTTCTATAAAAATATTATGATCGCTTACATAAGCTACGGTTTTTCCATCCGGTGAAAATTTAGCAAACATTAAAGATTGCAAGCCCAGCCCTTTACCCAATTGGGTAAGTTTATTGCCACTCAAAACCCAGTAGTCTCCACGGGTGCGGTAGCGCCATACTTTTACTGTATGGGTAAATAGCAAAACTTTTGATTTATCGGCGCTGTATTCAAAACTTTGTGGGCGCAATGCAGCGGTTTTACCTGCGGGTATCAATAGCTCACTTTTTATCAAAACGGTTTCTGCATCTGTTCTGGGATCTACCTTAATGATATTTCCTTCTTTAAAACGGACAAAACCGGCTCCATCGGGCGACCAGTTAATTTCTTGTGCCTTTACACTATACATTATGGCGATACAGGTAACCACTAAAAAGATTTTCTTAAAACGCATATTTCTTAATTTAAGTTTTAAAGATAGCAAAATGCTCTTACCTGCTATTACCGTTGCTGTAAAAAGAAATGATAATTTTGCAAAATGAATACAGAAAAGTTGCGGCTGGACAAATATCTTTGGGCCATTAGGCTTTTTAAAACCAGGAGCCTTGCCACAGAAGCCTGTACAAAAGGGAAGGTTTATTTTAATGGCTCTTCTGCAAAAGCTTCAAAGCAGATAATAGAAAATGATGAATATGAAGTAAAAACTGCAGAAAAAAAATGGCGCATAAAAGTAACCGGCCTTTTGAGCAACAGGGTTGCCTTTACAGAAGCCATAAAGTATTATATTGACCTTACGCCAGCAGAAGAAATATATAAAACAGAATTTGCACCAGCATCATTTTACACCGGTAAAAGAATGAGTAAAACCGGTAAGCCAACAAAAAAACAAAAAAGAGACAGGGATAATTTCTTTAACCAATAAACAAATTTATCAATGCAGATAGATATTATAACCGTTGTACCAGGACTATTGGATGGACCTTTTTCTCATTCCATACTTAAAAGGGCTACCGAAAAGGAATTATTAAACATTAATATTATCAACCTTCGAAATTATACGAGCTATGCCCGTGCACAGGTAGATGATTACCCCTTTGGCGGCGGCGCTGGCATGGTGCTTATGGCCGAGCCATTAGTAAATGCCATTGAGGCACTGCAACAAAAAACCCAATATGATGAAATAATTTTTCTTACCCCAGATGGAGAGATTTTTAACCAGCAAATGGCAAATAGCTTATCGCTCAAAAAAAATTTATTGCTCATTTGTGGCCACTATAAAGGTATAGACCATCGTGTGCGGGATCATTTTATAACCAAAGAAATTTCTATTGGCAACTATGTATTAAGTGGCGGTGAGCTAGCTGCTGCCGTACTAACGGATGCTATCGTAAGGCTAATTCCGGGTGTGTTGAACGACGAAAGTTCTGCATTAAGCGATTCCTTCCAGGATAATTTACTGGCACCGCCAGTTTATACAAGGCCAGAAGTTTTCAGGAACTGGAAAGTACCAGAAGTGTTGCTAAGCGGCAACCATAAACTTATAGATGAATGGAGGCACAATCAATCCATGCAACGTACCCAAAATTTAAGGCCCGATCTTTTAGATAAGCTTTAAATTTATTATTGCTTTTGAAACAGGCTGTCCGGCACATCAATATTGGTTTCAATTTTATCAAATACTATGGTGCCATTTGATGTTTGTATAGAAAAAGGAAACCAAAAACCATCTGCAGTTTTTCTAAAATCCGAGTAAGTGGATTCTGCATATAAAGATTGCCCGTTGAACCATACTTTTTTCATGGTTTTTACCAACCTGCCCGATTTCATATCAATATAATAGTAATTGATATCACCTGCCTTATCGGTTACTTTTAACTTATGCACAGGCTCCCCATTTACCATGTCCGAGCCATCTACTTCTACCCTTATATCCTTATTCTTTTTATAATTTACAAATTCGCCGCCATGCAAATTAAAATTGGTTTGAAGGCTCCTGAATTGCCCATCATCCATTTTTTCTGGCTCTTTCATTTGTTGTACCGGCATAAATATCCAGCCTTCTGTTTTATTGGCCACCTGGTAATTTTCCATTCCCATAATTTCCATATCAAACCTATACCCACTATCGTGTACACAGGTAATGGATAGTGGTATTTCATAACCCTGGGCTTCCAGTTTGCCGGTCATTTTTACAGTAGTAAGGGAATCTAATTTTTCTTTTCCGCCCAGTACATTAATATAATTATCTAAAACATCATCTAAGTTTTGGGCGCTTACTGGCATAGTAAGGGCTAGTAGAACAGCAGCAAATACTAATTTTATTATTTTCATTTATGCAACATTTTATCTATGCGAAAGATAATTAAAAATATCAATCTTATAAAGTTTAATAGTTAATTTGTAACCCAATAAAATAAAAATATGTCCAGCGGTAACATAAAAGGCAACATTGTTAACATTTTTAATAAAACAATTAAGTACGGCAACGTTTCATTTGCCAATGGAAAAATCCTACAAATAGGCATTACCGGCCCGTTACAACCCAATGAGCCTTATATATTACCGGGATTTATTGACAGCCATGTGCATGTGGAAAGCAGTATGTTGGTTCCTTCGGAATTTGCAAAACTTGCAGTACTGCATGGTACCACCGGCACCATTAGCGATCCGCATGAAATTGCCAACGTATGCGGTATGGATGGCGTAAAATTTATGATTGAAAACGGCAAAACCGTTCCCTTTAAATTTCATTTTGGGGCGCCAAGCTGTGTACCTGCAACCGTTTTTGAAACTGCCGGGGCAAAACTCGATGCAAGTGATGTGAAAATACTTTTAGACATGCCGGAAATAAATTACCTCAGCGAAATGATGAATTTTCCAGGGGTATTATTTGGAGATGAGGAAGTGATGAAAAAAATTGATATGGCCAAAGAAAGAAATAAACCTGTTGATGGCCATGCCCCAGGGTTAAGGGGAGAAAATGCCAAAAAATATATTGAAGCAGGCATAAGTACCGACCATGAATGTTTTACTGCTGAAGAAGCATTGGATAAATTGCAGTATGGCATGAAAATATTAATAAGGGAAGGCAGCGCTGCAAAAAATTTTGAAGCGCTCATACCTTTGGTGCAGGATCACTATGAAAACATGATGTTTTGCAGCGACGATAAACACCCAGATAGCCTGGAGCTTGGCCATATTAACCAATTATGTGCCCGTGCAGTTGCGAAAGGTATAGATGTATTTAAAGTATTGCAAGTTGCATGCATCAATCCTGTATTACATTACAATATGCGATGCGGATTATTGAGACAAGGCGATAGCGCAGATTTTATTGTAGTAAACAGCCTCATTGATTTTAAAGTATTGCAAACTTATATTGATGGTAATAAAGTTGCAGAAAACGGAAATTCATTAATAAAAACTTTTGCACCACCTGTAATTAACCAGTTTAACTGTAGCCCAAAAACAACAAGCGATATTGCCATAAATGAAACCGGCCAAACCGAAATTGCGGTAATTGTTGCATTAGATGGCCAATTAATTACTGAAAAATTAATGCTAAAACCACTTATTGAAAACGGTAAATTAGTAAGCGATGTACAAAACGATATTTTAAAAATAGTAGTAATCAACCGCTATAATGAAGCCCCGGCAGCTGTGGCTTTTATTAAAAATACCGGCATAAAACTTGGCGCTTTGGCTTCAACGGTTGCACACGACAGCCATAATATTGTTGCAGCGGGTGTTGACGACGAAAGTATTTGCAAAGCCATTAACCTGGTAATACAGCATAAAGGTGGCGTAAGCGCCGTATACAATAATACAAATCTTGTATTGCCATTGCCTGTTGCCGGGCTTATGAGTAATGAAGATGGCTATAAGGTTGCGGCTGATTATACAGCCATAGATAAATTTACAAAAGAAGTTTTAGGCAGCACTCTTACCGCACCGTTTATGACGCTTTCCTTTATGGCATTATTAGTAATTCCACATTTAAAATTAAGTGACAAAGGTTTATTTGATGGCGACAAGTTTGAATTTATACAATAGTCGCAACACCAAAATAAAAAAAACCGCACTCAAAATGCTGCGGTTTTTTTATAGAATAAGCAGTACTAAAATTTAAACCCTTCCAGTGTGTTGCCTCCGCTGCGGTAATAAATTACCCTTCCCAGTTCATCCATTTTATAATCCGGGTCTTTTTTATCTCCCAGCAACATATCTGCAATTCGTTTTCCGTTTTCTTTGTTTACAATGGTAATGCCTGCATCTTTACCCTGGTTGCTGCCAAATGCAGTAAGCATGGCTACAAAGCCATTGGCCTGTGCCGTAGCATTAAACCTGCGTGAAATACTTTTAAACCCGGCAATGCCCGATGAAAAACCTGCAGTAGCCAAATTGTTACTGGCTTTTATATTGGCATCAAGGCCGGGATCGGTACTGCCGTAGTAACCTTTTGCATAACTGAGTTGAGCGCTTTGAGCTGCGCCTGCTGCGCCAATCATCATACTGGTTGCGCCTCCAAGGCCCGATAGTAGCTTTCCGCCCATTGTTCTGCCAGGAGCCGGAACGTAAGTATGGTAAACCAATTTTGCATCACTATCATATAAGCTTGCATTTTGATCGCTGGAAATAAAAATTTTATTATCATAAATTCCCATAGTATTGGGCTCTTCGTCCCGGTTAAAATTTAAACTTTGCAGCCATTCGTCCATATCTCCGGTTTTAAAATCTACTTTATACACTTTCCCATTTCCATAAACATAGCCAGTGTTTTCATCCACATTATATCCCAGGCAGTTTTTTACTTTAAACCCTTTTTTCCAGGTTTTATCGCCTGTTTCCATATCGAGAATATTAATTTGTTCTGTTGTTCGGAAATAAAGGCCCTGCGGTACCAATTGCAAATCGGTAACATCGCCTTTAATACTGATGGGTTTTTTGGTTATGGATTTTCCGGCATCAAGGTCAACAATACTTATAAAATTATCTCCTTTGTCTAACTCTGTACCAAGTATTAACTTATTTCCGGCAAGTTTATAAGCAAGTATATCGCCTTTTAAATCTACATCTTCACTGTTCCATTTTGTATTTCCTGTTGCAGGATCCAACAGGATTAAAGTTGCCCTGTTTTTACCGGCAGCATTGCTTTTCTTGATTTTTCCAATAAGCCCGCCACCGCCTGAATTGGCTTTGGCAATATCTTCCTGCCTTTTTTCGGCTGTGGCAATTATCATCCCACGGCTGTCTTGCAAAATGTAAGCTATGGGAGAAGGCAGTTTAAACCTTGTCCAGGTTTCATTGCCTGTGGCTGCATCAAACTGTGTGATATAATCCTGGTTCCAAAAATAAAATTTTGATTTGTCTGCTCCCTGGAAAAAGTCGGCCGAAGTCATAGTTTGCATTTCAGATGCGCCGCTTCCGCCAAATGCTTTTCCAAACCCACCAAAACCCGATTTTTTCACTTGCTTTTGCACCGGCAAATCACTTTTCATGTCAATTGAATATAAAACTTCGCCGGTAGTTTTATTTAGGTTGTAAATATTTTTATCGGTAGCAATTAATATGCCGCCATTTACTTCCCTGGCTTTTGAAACCAGCTGCTCCGATTTTTTTTCAAATACCTTCTCCTGCTCCCAAACTTTACTGCCTGTTCCCAGGTCGGCAAGTACCAGTATTAATTTGCCATTTTTGTTTCCGCCGTAAAAAAGCATTTGGTTGCTTTGAGGCAGGTAAAGTCTTTTTAGTACATTATGAAAACCCAGGTCTTCGGTGTTGAGAATGGTTTTACCGCTCACCACATCCACCACTTTGTTATTGCTTTTAATTAGTTTTGCTTTTACCAGTGTTACGTAGGGCGTTCCGTCATGCACATCCAGGTTTTCTTCCTTAATATTCTCAATATCGTCTGCCTTCCACGCTTCTTCACCATTGGGAGAAATACCATATAAAGCATCTTTGGTTGCTACCATTACTGTACCTGCATCGGTAATACGGTACCAGTTTATTTTTGATGGGAATTCTTTTGTCCAGTCTGCATTTTTTTGTGCAAACAAGCTTAAGCCGGCAGCAAGGCTAATGAAAAATAAAAATGTTTTTTTCATAAATTTTTAGTTTTGAAAACAAATTGCAATCTTAAATTTTTGTGTTGTATAAGAAAAATACCTTTAGATAAAATATACAGGAGTGAGTTAACGCACAAAGAATATGAAAAATTTTATACTTTAACAAGAAATAGCAATACTGTTTTACCCAAAACCATAAAATGGGCTGTTCGGCCCATAGGCAGCCACCAGGATTTATATCTTTAAATAGAGCCAAAAATTGAGTTTTGGAAAAACCAAATGGGCTATGGTAAAAAAAAATAGTTTTACACCTAAATTTAAGACACAAGAGTCTTTTTTAAAATTAAGGTATCTTTGCCGCCAATTTTAAAATCCCACCGTAATATATTTAGCATATGAGCCAGAAAATGAGGACACTAACCGAGCCATTTAAAATAAAGATGGTAGAGCCTTTACGCATTACTACCGAAGCATACAGGCAAGCCGCATTGGAAAAAGCCGGTTATAATCCTTTCCTCTTGCGCTCCGATGATGTGTTTATTGATTTATTAACCGATAGCGGAACCGGCGCCATGAGCGACCGCCAATGGGCCGGCATAATGATGGGCGATGAAAGCTATGCCGGTGCAAGGAGTTGGGAACATTTACAAGCCGTAGTACAGGAACTAACCGGTATGCAATATGTATTGCCCACGCACCAGGGCCGTGCAGCCGAAAGGATCTTGTACAGCATCCTGGGTGGAAAAGGAAAAATTTTTATTTCCAACACCCATTTTGATACCACACGTGCCAATATAGAATATGTAGGCTCTGAGGCCATTGATATTGTTTGCAAAGAAGCCAATGATGTAGAATCGTATGCTGCTTTTAAAGGAAATATTGACCTTGAAAAATTAGAAAAACTAATTACCCAGTATGGAACAGGTACAATTGCAGCAGTAATAATTACAGTTACCAATAATTCTTCCGGTGGCCAGCCAGTAAGTATGCAAAATATGAAAGCTGTAAGAAAAATTTGCGACAAACACGGCTTACTTATGGTAATAGATGGTTGCCGCATTGCCGAAAACAGTTATTACATAAAGCACAGGGAAGATGGCTTTACCGAAAAAACCTATAAGCAAATTGCACAGGAAATGCTGAACCTTGGCGACGCATTTATAATGAGTGCAAAAAAAGACGGCATGGTAAATATAGGTGGCCTGCTTACCTTAAAAGATGAAGCGCTTTCGGTAAAATGTAAAAACCTGCTCATTATATCGGAAGGTTTTACAACTTATGGTGGCTTATCGGGAAGGGACATGGAAGCCCTTGCTATTGGGTTAAACGAAGTGTTTGATAAAGATTATTTGCATTACCGCATCCGCAGCACGGCTTATTTAGGCGAAAAATTAAGAGAAAAAGGAGTTCCTGTTGTGTGGCCCATTGGCGGGCATGCCGTTTATATAGATGCCAAAAAATTATATGCCAATGTTCCGGTGGTGGAGTATCCCGGCCAGGCATTGGTAATTGACCTGTATCTTAAAGGGGGCATTCGATGTGTAGAAGTGGGCAGCGTTATGTTTGGTAAATACAACAAACAGGGCAAATTGGTGCCTGCAATAAATGAACTGGTACGCATGGCAATACCCAGGCGTGTGTACACCCAAAGCCATATAGATTATGTACTGGATATTTTTGACGATATACTGGAAATAAAAAACAGGAACAAAGGATTTAAAATTACCTACGAACCGCCATTTTTAAGGCATTTCACAGCACATTTTGAGCCGATAAAATAAGGGTACAAGAGTCTTTTACAAAAGCTTTTGTAACTTTGGTACACTTTCGTTTTGTTATAAATTAGAATAAATTGAGTTGCAAAACGCAAATAAAAAAATTGCACTTCATGTAAACCAAACCATGCTGGCAATGTACCAATGCTTGACTTATATAGCTCCGCCAACCCATTGGTTTCGGTAATAATGGCTACTTACAACCGGTCGGGCTTACTACAGCGCAGCATTCCTTCATTTATAAACCAAATATTTAAAGATTGCGAACTAATTGTAGTAGATGACGGCAGCAATGATAATAGTTTTGAAATAGTAAACCATTATATGAAACACCATGAAAACATCCGTTATATAAAACATAGCAACCGCAAGCTATCTCTTTCAAAAAATGTGGGTATTGCAGCTTCCGCAGGAAAATATATTGCTTTTTTGGACAGTGATGATGAATACCAACCCGATTATTTGGAAAAAAGGGTAAAGTATATGGCAAATAATCCCAGGGTTGATCTTATTGAAGGCGGCGCCAGCATAATTGGCGACAGATATGTTAAGGACAAAAACGATTTGTCCAGGAAAATACATTTATCCCTTTGTATCATCGGCCCAACCTTTTTTGGCAAAAAAGAAGTTTTTGTATCTCTAAATGGATTCGACAGAAATATTTTTTACAGCGAAGACAGTGAATTTTGGGAAAGGGCAGAAAAAAAATATTGTTTAAAAAAAGTTGATCTTCCGGGATATATTTATTACCGGGATACTGCAGACAGTATTTGTAATAATATTTAAAATAAATATTCATCATTAAATTATAAAAGGAAATGAACAAAAAAATTAATCCGGAAAGCCTGATGATGTCTTATGGCTATAAACCGGAGCTATCAGAAGGCGCTGTTAAATGCCCGATATTTCAAACTTCCACATTTGTTTTTAAAAGTGCAGAAGCGGGCAAAGCATTTTTTGAAGTGGCTTATGGCCGCAGGCAAAAAAATGAAGGCGAAGAAATGGGTCTCATTTATAGTCGTATCAACAATCCCGATTTGGAAATACTGGAAAACCGATTAACACTTTGGGACGAAGCTGAAGATTGCGCCGTTTTTGAAAGTGGTATGTCGGCTATTACCACTGTGCTCTTAGAATTTTTAAAACCCGGCGATTTATTGCTCATTAGCAGCCCGCTTTATGGGGGAAGCGATCATTTTATAAAAAAAATACTTACAAAATTTGGAATTATTGTTGTCGAATTTAAAGTGGGGCAAACCAAAGAAGAAATTATTGAAATTGTAAACAAAACCGGGCTTGCCCAAAAACTATCACTAATCTATATTGAAACACCAGCAAACCCCACAAATGATTTAATAGATATTGAAGTCAGTAAAGAAATTGCAAAATATTTTTCAACTTCCCAAAGAGAAATTTATTTAGCGGTAGACAATACGTACATGGGGCCAATATGGCAACACCCATTAAAGCATGGCGCAGATTTAGTTTTATACTCCGCCACAAAATATATTGGCGGCCACAGCGATGTAATTGCCGGCGCCTGCCTGGGCAACAAAGTATTAATTTCACGAATAAAAGTTTTAAGAACCTTTTTGGGCAATATGGCCAGCCCAAATACAGGATGGCTTCTGCTTCGTAGCCTGGAAACCTTAAAACTTAGAATGGATAAACAGGTTTATAATGCAACTAAAGTTGCAGAATTTTTAAACCAGCACCACACTGTAGAAAAAGTATATTTCTTAGGAAACCTCACCCAAAAAAATGGAGAACAATTTCATATTCGCAATAAACAATGCCTTACCAACGGCGGCATGATTTCTTTTGATATAAAAGGCGGGGAAAAAGAAGCGTTTAAATTTTTAAATTCCTTAAAACTTATAAAGCTTGCCGTAAGCCTGGGTAGTACCGAAAGCCTTGCCGAACACCCGGCTTCTATGACACATGTAGATGTAGATGAAACACTAAAAGCAGAGCTTTCCATTACCGATAAAATGATAAGGCTTTCTATTGGCGTGGAACATTATGAAGATATTATTAAAGACATTAAACAGGCGCTTGACAAATAAATGAAAATTAAATAAAATGCCTTCCCCTCATCTTATGGTAATATGCGATGGTATTTAACCGGCTAATCCTGGGGAGCATTTATGTTTGTCGCTATGGGATTAATCTACAGATATGTTACAAAGCAGCCATTTTCCTTTACAATTATCGCAAAAGAATTTATTTATTGGATGCTTGCTGGCTTAATTTACGGGATTTCAATAAAGTTATTTTTTAAATACATAAAAAAGAAGGCTTAATGCTTTCCTTAGCCAAAAATAACCACCTGCACAAAAATTTCTAACTTCGCATAATGGAAAATTTGCAACAGGTAGAAGAATTTAAGTCGTCCCCGGAACTGGTGGAAAAACTTTATGCCAACAGCCTTCAAAAAAATTATAAGGCCGGAAGCGTAATCCTCAACGAAAATTCCGCAATTCGTGCCATACCCATAATTACCAGGGGTATTATAAAAGTAATGCGTACCGATGAAGACGGGAAAGAGATACTTTTGTACTACATTAAAGCAGGAGAAAGTTGCATTATGTCTTTTTTAGGTGGCTTGCACAACGAAACCAGCAAAGTAAGAGCAGAGGTGGAAGAAGACGCCGAAATACTTTTTTTACCCGTAGAAAAAGTTGCTTTGTTCATTAAGGAACACCCACAATGGCTGGATTATATTTTTCGCCTGTACCATAATCGCTTTGAAGAACTATTGGAAGCAATAAATGCCATAGCTTTTAAAAAAGTAGATGAGCGCTTACTTTTATTGCTCCAAAAAATTGCTGAAATGAACCAATCCAAAACTATTTTAATTACCCACGAACAATTAGCCAACAAACTAGGTACTGCAAGGGTTGTAGTATCGAGGCTATTAAAAAACCTGGAAGAAAACGGGGTGCTGCAACTTAGCAGGAACAAAATAACCCTTGTGTAACCAATGTTGCTTATTATTAAGTCCAACATTGGCAATTTTGCAGGTTCATTAGAAAAACAATTATGGAAATAGCCGGTTATATAGCCTCAATTTTTATAGGGCTTTCTTTAGGCCTCATTGGCGGTGGGGGAAGCATACTTACCGTTCCGGTAATGGTGTATTTATTTTGTGTAGATGCGGTACTGGCTACTTCCTACTCCCTTTTTGTGGTGGGTGCAACAAGTATAGTAGGCTCGATTACTTATTATAAAAAAAATCTGCTGAACTTAAAAACTGCATTTGCTTTTGGTATCCCTTCCGTAGTGTCTGTTTTCTTTACCAGGACGTATATATTACCTGCAATACCACAGGAACTAATGCATATTGGCTATTTCATTTTTACAAAAAGGATTTTTTTAATGGCGCTATTTGCCGTACTAATGATTTTTGCATCATATAGCATGATTAAAAAAAGAAAAGCAACAGAATATGAAGAACAGAAAAAGAAAAATTTTAACTACCCTATCGTTTTCACTCATGGCATATTTGTAGGGGTAATTACAGGTTTAATAGGTGCAGGCGGAGGTTTTTTAATTATTCCGGTTCTGGTTAATTTTTTAAATCTTCACATGAAAACTGCCGTAGGTACATCTTTATTCATCATTTCTATAAATTCCTTATTGGGGTTTCTATTCTCTCTTTCGCATAGCCTTATCCACTGGCCTTTACTTTTAAGCGTTACGGCAATTGCTATAACCGGCATATTGATCGGCAGTTATTTATCTACAATAATTGATGGTAAAAAATTAAAACCGGCTTTTGGCTGGTTTGTACTTCTAATGGGTTTTTACATCCTTGTTAAGGAAACCGTGTACAGCTAATTTGGGAAACACAGGCCCTTTCAAAATCAGGTTGTTCTTTATCTTTCCAATGAAAGACAAAAATGTCATAAATTGGTAAAATATCCATAAAACAGGTATCAAAATAAGAAATATCTGTACCAATGTAACTAAAGTAACCTTTCAGGGAAATAAAATAACAGACCTTTGCTGCATCAATTTATTTATTAAAATTAAATACAGTATTATGTCACAAACCCACTTTTACGAAGTTAATATAGATTGGAAAGAAGCCAGAATTGGCACTTTATCATCACCCGTTTTAAATAAAACTATTGAGTGTGCCACACCACCAGAATTTCCAAATGGCGTACCGGGTATTTGGTCGCCGGAGCATTTATTTGTGGCCGCTATAAATAGTTGCTACATGGCTACTTTTTTGGCAATAGCCCAAAATTTTAAAGTAGAAGTAGAAAGCTTTAGTTGTAAAACCATTGCTAAATTGGAAATGACAGAAGGCAAATACCTCATCACCGAAGCAGAAATGTTTCCACAGGTTAAGCTAAGCAATCCAGAAGCTGATAAAGAGAAAGCCATGAAAGTTTTGGAAAAGGCCAAAACAGGCTGCCTGGTAACCAATTCCATGAAAACAGAAATCAAACTTACCCCTCAGATTATGGAATTGGAACAACTTTAATGTAAAAGATTTAACGGAACTTTGCTCTTGAAATAAAAATAATTTTTCTTATGTTTTTTCAACACGTTTACGATAAAAGTTTGGCGCAAGGCAGTTATTTTATTGGCTGCCAGGCCACAGGAGAAGCTATTGTAATTGATGCCAAAAGAGATATTGATACTTATTTGGAAATTGCCAGGCAAAATAATTTAACTATTACACATATTACCGAAACACATATTCATGCCGACTTTCTTTGTGGCTCAAGGGAACTGGCTGCTGTAACCGGTGCTAAAATGTATTTATCTAACGAGGGCGGGCCTGATTGGCAATATGAATTTGACCATGTGGGTTTAAAAGATGGCGACAACATTAAAGTAGGCAATCTTTCTTTAAATGTAATGCATACACCGGGCCATACCCCAGAAAGTATTTCTTTTGTACTAACCGATCACCCTGCAAGCAATGAACCTGTAATGGTTTTTACCGGAGATTTTGTTTTTGTTGGTGATATTGGCCGCCCCGATTTATTGGAGAAAGCTGCAGGCATTAAAGGAACAAAAGAATTGGGTGCTAAACAAATGTACCATTCCCTTGATAAATTTTTATCTCTTCCCGAATTTGTACAGGTATGGTCTGCCCATGGCGCCGGATCTGCTTGTGGCAAAGCTTTGGGGGCTGTTCACAGCTCTACAGTTGGCTATGAAAAAATACGCAACTGGGCATTTCAATTTGCCAATAAAGAAAAGGCCTTTATAGATACACTCCTGACCGACCAGCCAGAGCCGCCAAAATATTTTGCCATGATGAAACACCTCAACAAAGTAAAGCGCAGGCTACTGGTAGAAGTGCCGAGGCATTCCAAATTAACAAAAGAAGAATTTTTATCCGCCTATAAAAAGGGTTTAAAAATTATTGATACCCGGAGTAAAGTTGATTTTGCCAATGGCCATATTCCCGGAAGCATCAATATACAAGGCAATAACTCTTTTGCTACCTGGGCTGGCTGGATATTGAATTACCAGGAACAATTTGTACTCATAGCCGATGAAGCCCAACTGGAAGATTTAACCCGTAAACTGATGCGTATTGGATTAGATAATGTGTACGGCTATATTTCCAACCTGCACGATATGGGCATTGAATTACAAAAAGCAGAAATAATAAACATTGATGAATTTAAAACCAGCCTCAATAAAGATAATATACAAATTATTGATGTTCGTGGGCTTACCGAATATAATGCTGCACATATTGAAAATGCCGATCATGTTTTCCTGGGAACACTATTGGAAAACCTCGATAAAATCAACAGAAACAAGCAAGTGATTATTCATTGCCAGGCAGGCGACCGCTCTTCTATTGCTTATTCTTTGCTAAAATGCAATGGTTTTAAAAATATAAAAAATTATGCAGGAGGAATGAAGGAATGGCAGGCGGCTAAAGGAAAAACAATTGTATGCAGCAATGCATCATGCATTAATAAATAAAAAAAATATTATGGGAATTTTTTCGGCAATATTTGGTAATAAACAAAACGGTAACCTCAAAACGGTAATTAAAGAAGGCGCTTTTTTAGTAGATGTCCGATCTGAAATTGAATTTTCTTCAGGTTCGGTTAATGGCGCAGTAAATATCCCTTTAGAAAAAATGCAGGCACAAATTACCAGGTTTAAAAATAAAAAAAATATTGTGCTATTTTGCAGGAGCGGGAGCCGCAGTAGCATGGCTAAAACCATGCTGGAACAATCCGGCTTTAAAAATGTAGTTAACGGCGGAAGCTGGCAAAAAGTAAAACAGGTAATTAATGAATAACCAGGAAAAAGAGTTACAATGTTGCGTAACGCAATGCGATAACCCACTAGACAGGGAATACTGGGATGCCCAATGGCAAAATAAAACTACCGGATGGGATACAGGCCATGCATCACCGGCCATTACGGAATATATGGCTCAGTATAAAAATAAAGATGCAGCCATTTTAATTCCCGGTTGTGGTAATGCTTATGAAGCAGGATACCTTTTGACCAATGGATTTACCAATATTACCCTCATTGATATTGCACCCAAAGCAGTTGAAATTTTACAAAATAAATTTACCGGCAACCAGCAGGTAAAGGTTTTCTGTGAAGACTTTTTTCTACACCAGGGCAAATATGATTTAATGATAGAACAAACTTTTTTTTGTGCCATACCACCGCTGAGAAGAAATGAATATGCTGCAAAAGCCGCAGCACTTTTGAACCAAAATGGCAAAATAGCCGGCCTCTTGTTTGATAAAACTTTTGAAAAGCAAGGCCCGCCATTTGGTGGTTGCCCATGCGAATATAAACCAGTTTTTGAACCACACTTTACAATTGCCAAAATGGAAGAATGTTACAACAGCATTGCTCCAAGAGCAGGTTCAGAAGTATTTATTCAAATGATTAAAAAATAGAAATGAAACAATATTTAAGCAACTGGAATCTTATGCGCCTGATGCGGTTAGCCGCCGGAATTTTTATACTCATTCAAGGCATACAAATAAATGAGTGGATATTTATTGTTATTGGCGCTTTGTTTACATTAATGCCATTACTCAATATGGGTTGTTGCGGTGCCGGCACCTGTAAAACCCCTGTGCAAAAATTCACAAATAATACTGGCAATGTTAATTTTGAAGAAATAAAATAAAAAATGCTGTACTAATTGAAGAATAAAAATTAATCAAAAATGAATTTTATTAAAAAAAATATGCTGCTGGCCATTGGTATCCCTTTAGGTGCTTTTGCCGGTTTTTTATACTGGAAATTTGTAGGGTGCAACTCAGGAACCTGTGCCATTACTTCCAATCCGTACAACAGTACTTTATACGGTGCAGTTATGGGCGGTATTTTATTCTCAATCTTCCAGCAAAAAAAATCTGCTTAATAAAATTAGGCACAAAAAAATGTTAGAGTTTTTACAACAACCCTGGCCTTGGTATGTGGCCGGGCCTTTAATTGGGCTAACTGTACCGGTATTACTCATCCTGGGTAATAAAACTTTCGGCATCAGTTCCTCATTTCGCCATATTTGCGCATCCTGTATGCCGGTAAAAATCCCTTTTTTTTCCTACAACTGGAAAAAAGAAATTTGGAACCTTATCTTTGTTTTAGGCATTTTACTGGGTGGTATTATTGCCATGCAATTTTTAGCCAATCCCCATCCCATAATCATAAATCAAAAATTAGCTACCGAACTTTCAGAATATGGCATAACAAATTTCAACAACCTTGTTCCTTCGGAAATTATGAATTGGCAATCTTTATTCTCAGTAAAAGGCTTGGTAATGCTGGTTGCAGGTGGTTTTTTGGTAGGCTTTGGTACACGCTATGCAGGTGGTTGCACAAGCGGCCATGCCATAATGGGTATATCAAACCTGCAATTACCATCATTAATAGCCACGGTTTGTTTTATGGTGGGTGGTTTTATAATGGCCAATTTTATTTTACCATTTATCCTTTTACTTTAAACGGTTAAACAATGCAAAAAACAATAGAAACTAATACCGATTTTGAAGTTCGTTCATTAGATGCAATATGTGTAAACGAAAGCAGGTTAGTGCATAAATGGTACCACCATATTAAATACCTGGTTACAGGTATTCTTTTTGGTATTGTATTGGTAAAAGCAGAAATCATAAGTTGGTTCCGCATTCAGGAAATGTTTCGCATGCAATCTTTTCATATGTACGGAATTATTGGTAGCGCCATTTTAGTAGGTATGGTTTCTATTTGGCTCATAAAAAGGTTTAATGTAAAAACTATTTATGGCGAAAAAATAGAACTCCATAAAAAAGATTTTAACAAAGGGCAAATATACGGTGGCCTGCTCTTTGGGCTGGGCTGGGCAATTACCGGCGCATGTCCCGGTCCATTGTTTGCCCAAATTGGAACCGGTGTATCGGTAATTTTAGTTACCCTTTTAAGCGCTATTGCCGGTACCTGGGTTTACGGATTTTTCAGGGATAAACTTCCGCACTAAAATTTTTGCAGCCTCTACAAAAATTATCCTGTAAATTTTTTACCGGGTACACTTACAGTTTTAAAATTAAAGGAATTTACCATTGGATTATATATCCAGGTTCTTTCTCAATTTTTCCAATAATATATAGTTTTTAAATCTTTGATTTTCATATAATTATAGTTTTCAAAAAACAATAAAAGTATTTTTATACTTTTATTAAAGTTGTTCCTATCTTTGCAATATTAATTACATCTAAAAATTGAATTTTCAATGGAAACAACAGCAGAAAATATACTCAATGTTACCTTGCTTGAGCCAAGGATGAAACACCCCACAATTTTTTCCCGATTTGATGAATTAAACGAAGGAGAAAGTTTAATCATCCACAACGACCATGACCCAAAACCATTGTACTATCAATTATTGGGTCAAAGAGGTAATATTTTTACATGGGATTATTTGGAAACCGGACCAGAATGGTGGAAAATAAAAATTGCCAAACGCATTTCCGGGGAGAATAATGAAACCCTTGGCGAAATTGTTGCCAAAGACATGCATAAAGCACAAATTTTTAAAAAATATGGAATTGACTTTTGCTGCGGCGGCAAAAAAACAGTAAAAGAAGCTTGTGCAGATAAGGGATTGGATTATGCAGTAATAGAACAGGAATTACAAAAAGCCGACCAGGTTGTTTCTACCAGGCCCTTACCCTACAATGACTGGGCCCTAGATTTTTTAGCAGACTATATTGTAAATACCCACCACAGTTATACCAAAAAACAACTGCCTGAAATACGAGGCTATGCAGCTAAAGTTGCAAGAGTACATGGCGATAACCATCCTGAACTTTTAGAAATTTACCAGTTGGTAGAAGAAGTAAGTGCAGAAATGAGTGCACACATGGTTAAAGAAGAACAAATACTTTTCCCTTACATTAAAGAAATTGTTGCCTCAAAAAATAAAACAGCGGTAGCTCCGCAATACAATGCATTGGGCTCTGTGCAAGGCCCAATAAGCATGATGGAAATGGAACATGAGCATACCGGGAATGCCATGGAGCAAATTCGTACTCTTAGCAATAACTATAGCTTGCCCGAAGATGGCTGTGCAAGTTACAGTTTATTGTTCCGTATGCTGGAAGAACTCGAAGAAGACTTACACATCCACATACACCTGGAAAATAATATCCTTTTTCCCAAGGCACTAGAAATGGAAAAGAATTAAACTAATAATTGCTAAATACTAAAAAAACCGTAAGTAGGGGAAATTATTTTCCCCTGCTTACAATAGTTCATCCTTAATTAAATATCAGTAACGATTACTGCCTGTTACTAATCGGCTAATAAAAAACCAATAATAAAATACACGTAATGAACAGTTCCAACGAAAACAATACAAAACCTATTAAAAGGCACGAAACCATTGCACAGTTTTCCCGTGAGCATCATTTTGGCCTGTTGCTCGTATGGAAAATAAAACAAGGCATTAAGAAAAGTATTTCTCCGGAACGGATTAGTAATTATGTGCTTTGTTTTTATGAACAAGACCTTAAACAGCATTTTAGCAACGAAGAAAAAATTTTGTTTGTTCACCTGCCCGAAGCCAGCCCATTGCGAATTCAGGCAATGCAGGAACATGAAAAAATATATTCTCTTATTGAAATGATAAAGAACGAGAAAAACAGCTATCCGCTATTGACCCGTTTTTCGGAAATGCTGGATAACCATATCCGCTTTGAAGAACGTACTTTGTTTAGCCATATCCAGGAAGTAGTGCCTGAAAAAAATTTACTGGAGTACCAGGTAAATCATATTGATAACAAGCAGGTAGATAATGATTGGGATGATCATTTTTGGGAAACTAAAAATTAAAGCCGGAAATTTCCACACAGTAAATGGTAAAAATAAATATTGATACAAAAATTTCAACATTACTTAAAAGCCACCCCGGAGCTTTGGAGGCAATCATCAGCCTTTCTCCAAAGTTCAACAAGTTGCGGAACCCAATTTTAAGAAAACTTATGGCTTCCCGAACCTCCATAGCCATGGCCAGTAAAGTAGGCGATGTGAGTGTAACTGATTTTTTTAATACACTACAGCAATTGGGTTTTGAAGCTGACCGAAATGAAGAACAAAAAGATGGGAATATACAACAACCATTGCCGGAATTTTTAAAAAATGTAAAAAAAGAAAACATCACTCAACTAGATGTAAGGCCGGTAATTCAAAATGGCAAAGATCCGTTTAACCTCATTATAAATGCCGTTAAGCAATTACCGCAGGGAGGTATTTTAAAATTGATAAATAGTTTTGAGCCCGCTCCTTTAATTCCTATACTAACCAGGCAAGGCTTTAATGCTTATGTAGAAACCGTTAGCGACACCGTGATAAACACCTATTTTTTTAAAAAAGACAATACAGGATTTTCAGAACCTGAAAAAACTTCCAATACTGAAGACTGGCAAAGCAAACTGGAATATTATAAGGATAAGCTGGTGAGCATTGATGTTCGTGAAATGGAAATGCCCTTGCCCATGATGACAATTTTAGAAAAGCTAGAACAACTTCCCAAAGATAAAGCCTTATTTGTTTACCATAAACGCATCCCCGTATTTTTATTGCCCGAACTAAAAGACCGGAATTTTGAATACCGAATAAATGAAATAAGCGATGCTGATGTACATTTATTGATTTTTAAAGAGTAAGATGATAGCTTCAAAACCAGGATCCCCATTGCTGAGTACTACATCTTACAAAGTAGTATTACCTTTTTATTTATATGCAGCCTTTTCTTTTTTTGCAGCTACGGCACTTTTATTTTTTTCTACCGATGCATTTTTAAAGCATTATTTTCAGCCGCACTTATTGGCCATCACCCATATAATGGCGCTGGGCTGGGGCACTATGGTTATACTTGGGGCAAGCCACCAGCTGGTACCTGTATTAATTGAAGGAAAATTATACAGCAATAAATTAGCATACACTTCATTTGTACTGGCAGCAATTGGTATACCGCTCCTTTGTTACGGGTTTTATGAATTTAATATGGGAGCTCCTGCAAAATGGGGCGGCAGGTTTGTGGTACTTGCCCTATTGGCTTATCTCATTAATATTGGTATAAGCATTTCAAAAAGTAAAAACGAAAATGTACACGCTGTATTTGTATTTACTTCCGTTTTGTGGTTATTTATTACTGTGGCCCTGGGCCTGGCGCTTGTGTACAATTTTACGTTTACTTTTATGCGGCATAATTCGGTACATTATCTTCCACTACATGTACATATCGGAATTATTGGATGGTTCCTGCTTTTGGTAATTGGTGTAGCTTCCCGGTTAATTCCATTATTTCTTATTTCAAAATTTTCAAACCCAGGTATATTGTGGTTAATATTTTGGTTAGTAAACCTTTCGTTGCTATTGTTTATCCTTATCTTTTATTTTTTGCCTATTTCTTATTCTCTTATTCCCGATGTAATGCTTTTTGCAGCAATTTTACTATTTATTTATTATTGTATTGCAGCATACAAACAACGGATTAGGAAACAAGTTGATGAACAGGTAAGGTTGTCTCTATTATCTGCCATAATGATGGCATTGCCTTTAATTTTACTCTTTATTATACTCCTTATTTTTATTAACAGGAAGGCAGAAAACAATGCCTTTATGGTAGCGTACGGCTTTATCATTTTTTTTGGATGGATAACGGCCATAATTTTAGGAATGACATTTAAAACCCTGCCGTTTATTGTTTGGAACAAAGTATATCGCAAGCGATCAGGGCAGGGAAAAACACCCAGCCCAAAAGATATGTTCAGTAATACTGTTTTTAAAATAATGTGTATAGCCTACTTGCTGGGTTTTATTATTTTCATTTGCGGGCTTTTGTTTCCCCAATCTATCCTATTAAAACCCGGAGCACTGTTATTGTTGATCACAGCAATTTTGTACAACTGGAATGTAATAAAAATTTTTACCCATAAAGCACAACTAAAATGAGTGTAACCACCAATAATGAAATAAAATGCAATATTGCCCTATCGGGCCTTTATAATGTTTACGATCCCGAAATTGGATTGAATGTGGTTGATTTAGGATTGGTTTACGAATTGCAATTTGAAGAAGATACACAAAAAATAATTTGTACCATGACGCTTACGACAGAATTTTGCCCCATGGGCGAATCTATTACCAGCGATGTAACACATTCGCTTCAGCAATCTTTTGCCAGTTACCAAATTGAGGTAAACCTTATTTTTGAACCCCATTGGAATGTAAATATGGTTTCGGATGAAGGCCGTGAATTTTTAGGAAGATAATTATGTTAAGTTTAAGTTGTAAAGCAGCAATAAAATCAGTGATTTTCCTTGGATCAAAATATGAAACCGGGGAAAAATTCAGTATAAAAGATATAGCAAGCCACATTAATGAAAACGAACACACGATTGGAAAAATTTTACAAAAACTGGTGAAATATAAAATCATTTTTAGTTCCAAAGGCCCCAATGGTGGGTTTTACATTACCGAAAAACAAACCAACCAACCCATTATTAAAATTGTAGAAGCCATAGACGGGCAGGAAATTTTTAAACAATGTGGTTTAGGTCTTGCAAAATGTTCTGAGTCACATCCATGCCCTTTTCACACTGATTTTAAACCTGTGAGGGAATTATTTAAAAAAATGTGCGAAGAGAAAAAAATTATTGATTTATACCTTAATGTAAATGAAGGCTTCGCATATCTTACAGGCTAATCGGTAACACCAGGGGCTTTCATTGGTGATTTTTCAAAATAATCATCATTTTTATTAAGCGGAAAAATTGATACATTTACCTACATTTATTTTACATTTTTCAATTTAATCTCCTTGAAAAAAATTGCAGTAATAACCGGCGCCAATGGCAACCTGGGCAAATCTGTTGCCGAAAAATTTATTAAGGAAGGATATTTTGTTATAGGAATTGTTCACCATAAAACATTGCAGCCGGTTTTTTCAAATACTGATTATGAAGAATGGGAATTAGACTTGCTGCAGGAAGAGAAATGCAACGAAGCTATTTTATTGATTATTAAGAAATATGAAAAAATTGATGTAGCGGTTTTAACAGCCGGTGGATTTGCAATGGGCGATATTGGCGAAACTTCATCTTCAGCTATTTTTAAACAATACCAGTTAAATTTTGAAACCGCTTACCATATTGCCCGCCCGGTTTTTTTGCAAATGATACATCAAAATACAGGCCGCCTTTTTTTTATTGGCTCAAGAGCCGGCAGTAATTTTGCCCATGCCAAAGGAGTTACCGCTTATGCATTATCAAAATCACTCCTGTTCCGTTTATCAGAGCTGATGAATATAGAAGCAAAAGGAAAAAATGTAGTAAGTGCAGTAGTTGTTCCGGGCATTATAGATACCGCTCAAAACAGGAAAGAAATGCCCAATGCAGATTTTACAACCTGGATAAGCCCCATGCAAATTGCCAGTATTATTTATTTTTATGCATCAGAAACCGCTGCTGCTATCAGGGAGCCTATTATAAAAATTTATCAGCATTCTTAAGCCGTATTTTTTTCCTAAAAGGGTAATTTATAATTCGTAAATTTTAACCGGCTGCAACAATATAATTCGTAATTTTATAACTAATTTCCGGCATCATTAATCCTGCCATATTTTTTCATTACACTTTTTAAAAAAGTAGCTTAAAATTTCAACTTCATGGTATATTCAAAGGCAAAATCAAAACAGGAAATTTCAATAGAAAATAAAAAATACTACTTCAGTTCAATTAAAAATTTATCACAAAATATTGAACACCTGCCATTCTGTATTCGCATACTTTTAGAAAATGAATTAAGGAATTATGATGGCTTCAGTATAACAGATGAACACGTTGATACTTTATTAAATTGGGTACCGCAACCACCCGATAAAGACATCCCATTTAAACCAGCCAGAATTTTAATGCAGGATTTTACCGGCGTTCCGGCAGTAGTGGATATGGCTTCGTTGCGTGCCGAATTTATAAGACATGGCAAAGATGGGCAAAAAATAAACCCGGCTATTCCGGTTGATTTAGTAATAGACCATTCGGTACAGGTAGATTATTACGGCACCGATTATTCTTATGATAAAAATGTGGAGCTGGAATTTGAACGCAATAAAGAACGTTATGAATTATTAAAATGGGCACAAAAAGGGTTATCTAATTTTACCGTAGTACCTCCTGGCATGGGCATTTGCCACCAGGTAAACCTGGAATATTTAGCACAGGGTATTACCAGTAGGGATGGTTGGCTGTTTCCCGATACTTTGGTAGGCACCGATTCTCACACACCAATGGTAAATGGAATTGGGGTAATTGCATGGGGCGTTGGCGGTATTGAAGCAGAAGCAGCGATGCTGGGCCAACCGATATTTTTTTCCTGCCCGGAAGTTGTAGGATTAAAACTTTCCGGAAAAATTCCCGATCAATGCACCGCTACAGATATGGTACTTTCTATCACCCGGCTTCTGAGAGATAAGGGCGTTGTAGGAAAATTTGTTGAAGTATTTGGAGAAGGCTTAAATCATTTAACGGTTACCGACCGTGCTACCATCAGCAATATGTCCCCTGAGTTTGGTTGCACCGTTACTTACTTTCCTATAGATGGGCGCACATTGGAATATATGAAAGCAACCAACCGGAGTGAAGAACAAATTGCCATTGTAGAAGCCTACTGTAAAGAAAATTTATTGTGGAGAACCGGCAATGAAAAAATACAATACTCATCCGTTGTTGAATTGAACCTTGCTACTTTGGAACCCACGGTTTCTGGGCCCAAACGTCCGCAGGATAAAATTTTTGTAAAAGACCTTGCCCAAAAATTTACTGAAATTTTAAAAGAAGAACATAAAAGGAATTATCAACACCAAACACAAAGAAAAGAATCGGCCTGGCTTATGGAAGGTGGTTCTGGAACAGAATTTACCTTTGGCAAAGTTCCCATTAGTGGCGAAAGCCTTGCAGAAGTTATTCCAGAAGATTCTTTGTTTTCGGTACGCATCAAGCAAAAAAATAAAGAATTTGTAATTAGCGATGGCAGTATTGTAATTGCCGCTATTACCAGTTGCACCAATACTTCAAACCCTGCGGTAATGGTGGGTGCAGGTTTACTGGCAAGAAATGCCGTAGAAAAAGGCCTGCGCACAAAATCCTGGGTAAAAACATCGCTTGCACCGGGCTCAAAAGTAGTAACAAAATATTTAGAGCGATCAGGCTTATCAACAGATTTGGAAGCCTTGCGCTTTCATACCGTAGGTTATGGATGCACTTCCTGCATCGGAAACTCGGGCCCTTTGCCACCTGCAATTGCTACGGCTGTTGATAAAGGAGATTTGGTTGTTGCATCTGTGTTATCCGGCAACCGCAATTTTGAAGCAAGGGTACACCCACAGGTAAAAATGAATTTCTTAATGTCGCCTATGCTGGTAGTAGCCTATGCATTAACGGGCCGTGTAGATATTGACTTAATAAACGACCCTATTGATTACGACCCTAACGGACAACCGGTTTTCCTAAAAGATATTTGGCCGTCCAGAGAAGAAATTCAAAAAACTATTAACGAATGTATGAAGCAGGGAGATTTTAAAGAAGTATATGATGTAATTTTTGATGGGTCTGATGACTGGAAAAACCTCCAGGTAAATTTAGACCAGGATTTTGAGTGGAATAAAAATTCTACTTATATTAAAGAAGCGCCATTTTTCGAAAACCTTGCTGCAACACCTCAAAAGGTTTCGGAAATAAGCCAGGCAAGGGTATTATTGTATTTAGGCGATTCGGTTACTACCGATCATATTTCTCCTGCCGGTTCATTTAAAGAAGATTCTGCAGCTGGTGTTTACCTAAAAGCAAATGGAATAGCCAAAGAAGATTTTAATTCCTACGGCTCAAGAAGGGGAAACCATGAAGTAATGATGCGTGGCTCATTTGCCAATGTGCGCATTAAAAATAAAATTACCGATATAGAAGGCGGCTTCAGCAGGTATTTTCCAACTAATGAAGTAAAAACTGTTTATGATACCGCAATGGAATACCAAAAAACTAATACGCCTTTAATTATTTTGGCTGGCAAAGAATATGGCTCCGGCTCTTCAAGAGACTGGGCAGCAAAAGGTACATTTTTATTAGGCGTAAAAGCCGTTATTGCCGAAAGTTTTGAACGCATCCACAGAAGCAACTTAGTAGGAATGGGTGTTGCCCCTTTAGTATTTGTTAATGGCCAAAACGCAACTTCATTGGAATTAGACGGAACCGAAACCTTTACCATCAGTGGGTTAGCCGAAAATTTAAGACCCCATAAAATGCTCAATGTAAAAGCAATCCACCCTTTGGGCAAAGAAACTAATTTTACTGTAGAAGCCAGGCTGGATTCTGCAATAGAAATAGAATACTATAAAAACCAGGGGATACTGCAGTATGTACTAAGGGAATATTTAATAAAATATAAATAGCAGGTTTCTTTTTAAAACTAAAAATATTACTCCGGATGAATATTAGAAAAGCAATTAAGGAAGCTGACCCTACAGCTTTTGAAGCAATGCTGGTTTTAGAAAACTATGGCAAAACCTGTACCCTTAACCCATTATATAAAGAATTAATAAAAATCAGGGCTTCGCAAATAAATGGTTGTGCCTATTGCCTGGATATGCATACCCAGGATGCATTAAAAATGGGTGAGAGCGCAAGAAGGATTTTTGCAATGGCAGTTTGGTATGAGTCGCATCTATTTACTGAGGAAGAAAGAACTTTATTAAAACTAACAGATGAGGTTACAAAAATTTCTGAAACCGGAGTAAACGATAGCACCTATAATAAAACCGTTGAATTATTTGGTGAAAAAATAACTGCACAAATCATAATGCTCATCGTAATTATAAATGCATGGAACAGGATTGCAGTTTCCACAAAACAAATTTACAGTGCGTAACTGGCACTAAGTAGAGGCGCTTTTGAACATTATTTCCTATTGAATTTAATTATTATTCTTTTTAATGTTTACTGGTTTATCTCTTAATAGAAAAATAAAATCCCGGCTAAACACGGTTTGGTATGCTTAATATTTAGCGCCAATTATTTCTACACCTACACTATCTGCTCCTTTTGCTGCAAATTCTTTAGTTTTAAATTTTATGCTTTTCCCCGGCGCCACACTGTCATAAATAACAGTTCGGTCCTGCTGCACCATAGTACCCGTTTTACTAAAATAAGAAAGCTTAAGGTTAATATCTTTATAAGTAACCACTTTGGCATTGTTGCTAACTGTGCCTTGAACAACAGTTTGGCCAATAAGGTTTTTTTTATCTTTTACCCAAATTTTCAGGAAACGGACCGGGTTATTCTGTTCTACCTGCTCTAAGGTTTCCTTGGTTGTTTCATAAGCATCCTTCCCTTTTACATTATTGCTGCCATTATTATTACAGGCATTAATAAAAATTGAAAAAGCAAAAATTACTGCTGCTGTATATTTCATTTCCCTGAATTTTATCGTATAAAAATAAACATATCTCCTTATTTTGTATAGATTTGCCATAAATAGGATGTTAAATTTATTTTTCATCCAAATGTGTAAAATAAATGCAGCAGGTAAACAATTTAAGTACCGAACACTCTTTAATCAGCAACTGGGTAAGTGAACTCAGGGATGTGGAAGTGCAGCCTGACAGGATGCGCTTTCGCAGAAATTTGGAACGTATTGCCGAAGTAATTGGTTATGAAATAAGCAAGCAACTGGAATGGGAAACCAAAGATGTCAACACACCCATGGGTACTTCAGAATGTAAGGTGCTGAAGCAACAACCCGTTTTGGCAACTATTTTAAGAGCTGGCCTTGCTATGCACAATGGCTTGCTTAATTATTTTGACAAGGCAGACAATGCATTTTTAAGCGCTTACCGCAAACACAATGCCGACGGCAGTTTTGAAATAAACCTGGAATATATGAGCTGTCCAGAACTGGCTGGCAGGGTAGTTATCATTAGCGATCCAATGCTGGCTACCGGTGCATCGTTGGTAAAATCCATTCAGTACTTAAAAGAAGAAGGTGAAATAAAAGAACTGCATATTGTATGTGGTATTGCCTGTACAGTGGGCATCGAATATGTATTGAGAAACGAGCCAAAAGCCATTATTTGGTGTGGCGATATTGATGATGAATTAACGGCAAAAGGTTATATCGTTCCCGGCCTTGGTGATGCCGGCGATTTAGCTTATGGAGTTAAATTGCAGAATTAATTCATATTTAACTGTTAAATTCTGGCGCCCAAATTACACTTCATATAAAAATGTACTAATTATTGCAGCATTTAACTGCATTTTGCTATCTTTAATTTTCTGAACTTTAGTGATAATGAGAAAATTCGTTTCTGCTATAATTTTATTGTTCCTGTCCGTTGCTCTTCAGGCACAAGACCCACATTTTAGCCAGTTTTTTTCTTCGCCTTTAACATTAAACCCTGCTTTTACAGGTAAATTTTCAGGCACCTGGAGGTTAGCGGCTAATCATAGAGACCAATGGCCTTCAATACCCAAGGCCTATGTTACTACAAGCGCATCTTTTGATATGGCTATTTTAAAAAGCCGTATCCCCGAAGGAGATGTTTTTGGAGTAGGGATTTCCGGCGTTAGCGACCAAAGCGCAAATAATACCCTTAAATTAAATTACGGCTCCCTCTCACTTTCATATCACAAGGCATTGGATGATGATGGTTACAATACCATCGGCGCTGGTTTTCAAGGTACATACAGCAGCCTGGGTATTGATGTTACCAAACTCACTTTTGAAGACGAACTTACACAAAACGGTTTTCAGCCGGGCACTTCGCCTGATGTAATTAATATTGCATTAAACGGTAAAAACAGGAATTATATTGATGTAAATGCCGGTATTTTATTTTCTGGCTCTACCGATGGTGAAAATAATTACTACCTCGGCGTTTCCATGTATCATATTAACAGGCCCAAAGTAAGTTTTTTAGATAAAAGCTGGTATTTAACAGGCCGTGTAACCTTGCATGGCGGTGGCACCCTTCCGCTTTCTGATGTGGTTTCATTAAGTGGTTCTGTAATTCATCAAATACAAAACAAAGCCAGCGAAACACTTGTAGGTGCTGCTGTTGGCCTCAATCCATCTCCAGGCTCAGAAAACCCTGTAAATGTATATGTAGGATCTTGGGTAAGGTTTAAGGATGCCATCATCCCTTATGTAGGCCTGGAATTTGGCAGCCTTAGAATTGGTGCAAGCTACGATATTAATACCAGCGGTTTAAAAGCGGCTACCAGCAGCCGGGGCGGTTCGGAGTTTTCTGTAATCTTTATTAAAAGAGAACCCGGTTATACCGGTATCCCCTGCCCCAGGTTTTAATTTTTATTTATTGGGCCTGCTCACATATTTATTGTCTTTTACAAAAAAACGGTAAGGTAACTTTGCGGCTTCTCCTGCAGTTTCCATGCCAATTCTATTGCCCTTACCTGTTAAAGAGGCAAAATGTTGTACTGTATTGTTGCGGTAAATTTTTATTGCGCCATTTTGCAAATTTATTCCATCATGTAGTTTTCTTATGCCCAATGCCTTTGCCACATTACCGGGGCCACGGGTTATGGTAGTATCTGTAAAAAATTTTCCGGTTCGTTGCTGCATTATTTCCATTCCTTCAATGGGTTCTATCGCCCTTATTAGTATTGCATCGGGAGTATTTTCTTTATTGGTTACAATATTCAGCATATCATGTATTCCATAGCAGATATACACATAAACAGTTCCGCCCCTGGCATACATGGTTTCGTTACGCGGCGTTCTTCTACCTTTATAAGCATGAGACGCCTTGTCGGTAACTCCTGCATAAGCTTCCGTTTCAACAATTATTCCACTGGTTACTTCATTATTAATATGAGTAACTATAATTGTTCCCAATAGTTCTTCGGCAATTTGCAGCACTTTGGTACTTTCAAAATATTTTATGGGCAAAAGCTGCATAGTGATCTATTTTTTACAAAATGGGCACAGCGATAACTAAACCCTTAATTTAATATCTTTGAGCACATTAGTATTTTATTAAAGATAAAAATACTTTACGTTTTATACAAATCAAGAAAGCCGCAGGTAAATGCTCAAGGAAATTGTAATTGCCATACAGTCTTACCGGGAAGCGCACCGGTTTATTTCCAGGCACAGGTTGTGGAAGTGGATTCTCATACCGGGATTTCTTTATACAATAATGTTTATTGCCGGTATATGGCTGTTTTGGGTTACCAGTACTGAGGCCACGCAACTTCTCTTAAATAAAACAGGAATTAAAGAATGGCTGGAAAATTTAAAAAACGGCTGGATGAATTTTTTGGTAATCATTTGCCAAATCATCATTTGGATGGTAACGTTAATGTTTTATTTTTCGTTGTTTAAATTTATTTTTCTCATTATTGGTTCCCCTTTATTTTCTTACCTAAGTGAAAAAACCGACGCCATCCTCACCGGGAAAGACTTTCCCTTTAGCTTATCAAAACTGATGAAAGATGCGTGGAGGGCTATTAAAATTGCCATAAGGAATATTCTTTGGCAATCGCTGTATATGATTAGCCTTTTTTTACTTTCTTTAATTCCTTTATTTGGCTGGGTAACACCGGTTGTTGGGCTTTTAGTGGAATTTTACTACTTAGGCTTCAGTATGCTCGATTACAGCAGTGAGCGCAATAACCTTAGCGCTTCACAAAGTATCCAATTTATAGGAAGGCATAAAGGCCTTGCCATAGGTAATGGTTTGGTTTTTTATTTGATGCACCTGCTGCCGGTAATTGGCTGGCTTTTAGCGCCAAGTTATGCAGTAATAGCTGCCACGCTAAGCCTGCATAAAGCCCGAAATGAAAAAATAATTATTGGATGAGCATTGTATATTTAATCCCTTCTTTACTGGCAGAGGATGCCATTGAAACCATACCGCTTTATGTAATTAATGCCATTGAAGGGTGCCAGGTAATTTTTGCCGAAAATGAACGTACAGCAAGGAGGTTTTTAAAAAAAATAAAAAAAGAAATTGTTATTGACCAGTTTGAATGGTTTACAATTCACAACCGTGAGGAAATGGAAACCGTTAATTTTCGGCAAAAAATAAAAGAAAATAAAAATATTGCTATCATAAGTGAAGCCGGTTGCCCGGGAGTAGCCGATCCCGGGCAACTACTGGTATGTATTGCACAGGAAATGAATTGTATCATTAAGCCGCTTGTGGGCCCAAATGCAATTTTACTGGCTTTAATGGCCAGCGGGCTAAATGGGCAGCATTTTGAATTTTATGGCTACCTGCCGGTTGACAACGAAAAAAGGGCAAAAAAAATAAAGGAATTGACATTGGATTCCCAAAAAAATAACAGCACTAAAATATTTATTGAAACCCCTTACCGCAACCAGCAGTTATTAGATGCTTTTTTAAATAATTGCAAACCCTTTAGCCGCTTATGCATTGCGGCAAATCTTACCTCACCGCAGGAATGGGTGAAAACAAAAAGCATAGCCCAATGGAAAAAAGAAATGCCACAATTGAATAAACAACCCGTAATTTTTTTATTGCAGTGGCAGTAGTTTATTTATCCGGGCTACGCATAGAAATAATACTATCTACAATATACCTGCTGTTGCCCCGCCAGGGAAGCGCCCCGTTATATTCTTTATAATGTAAATCAAAAATTTTTCCACTGTTGAGTTTTAATACATCAAATATTTTTTTGTCTTTTACCGAAAATTCAAATTCATTTGATTGTATGCCCATTCCAGAACGGGTTTTAATCCCTTCCTGTATGAGCTTGCCCTCATAGGTTTTAAAAATTTGCCCTTTTCTTACTGTATAATTTAAATATCCCGATTTTACGCCGTCATCCGTAAATGGATAATAATATTTCCAGTAAATAAATGCTGCAAGAAATACAAATAATGAAAAGAAAAACCATCTCATAAATCTCTTAAATGCCCCGGGTTTGGTGGGCTGTACCTTTTCTACTTTGGGAGCAGAACTTATATCTGTCATTAATTAAGGTTTTATTGTTTGCAAGGCAAAAATATTAATAAATTCATTCCCATAATACCTACATATGAATTATGCAACTTCATCCATAATAAAAAAATGGAAAATATTTTTTTTAAAAAAACCCATATTCACTCACCAGCCATACAAAGGCTGCCATATTTACAGCACCAAGATCCAGCTCTCTCTTGCTTACTGCTTCAAACACATCATTGGCAGCATGGTGCAAATCAAAATATCGTTGGCTGTCTGGCGCTAAACCAGCAAGTACGGTACCCATGGGTTCCAAAGGGCCAATATCGGCGCCACCCTGGCCATCTATTAAATAATAAACCCCGTAATTTTTAAATAAGGGCAACCAACTTTCAATTTTTCTTCTTACTTCTGCTTTTGCATTAGTAAAAAAACCCCTTGGTGTATACCCACCGGCATCGCTTTCCAGGGCAAATACAATAAGTTCTTTATACTTTTCCGCATGTTTTGCATAAGCAATCCCGCCACGTAGCCCATTTTCTTCATTCATAAATAAAACTACCCTAATCGTACGCTTTGGCTTAATGCTCATTTGTTTAAATGCCCTTATTATTTCTATGGATTGTACGCAACCTGCACCATCATCCTGTGCACCTTCTCCTAAGTCCCAACTATCCAGGTGGCCGCCAACGGTAATTATTTCCCAGGGTTTACAGGTACCGGTTATTTCCCCAACTACATTATAAGATTGTACATCGGGCAGCATTTTACAGCTGGTTTTGAAAAATACTTTCAGCCTTTTGTTATTTATTATTGCATTGCTTAGCCATTCTGCATCTTTTGTACTAATAGCAATAGCCGCAATTTTGGGAAAAGAATCGTTATACTGTGTGGTACCGGTATGCGGATAGTCGTCTATGTTACTGGCAAGGGAGCGCACAATTGCAGCAACAGCTCCATATTTTGCCGCTTGTGCCGGCCCTATCCTGCGGCCATTACCGGCTTCGCCATAAGCCCGGAATGTTTCCAAATAAAGCGGATTCATTTTAAAATTAAAAAATACTATTTTTCCTTTAACCGTATTACCCAATTCATGCAAGGCTTCCATGCTTTTTACTTCTACCACTTCTGCCGAAACAGCACCTGGTTTTGTGGCTATGGTATTGCCAATAGCACATACGCTTAAAGGATACTTTTTATTACCGGGCAAAATAGCATACGCAACTTCTTTGGCGCCCCTAACCCAATGTGGAACCATACAGGGTTGCAAATAAACTGTATCTGCACCTGCAGCTTTTAACATGGCTACAGTAGCGTTAATTGCCTTTGATGCATTTACCGATCCGCTTAGTCTTGACCCTATTTTTTTACAAAGAAACTCCAGGTTTTCGTATGCTTTGCTGTGCATTAAAATTTCATCGGCAATTTTGCGGATCATTATGGAATCGGCATTTTGGGCATTGGCATAAAATGCACTAAACAAAAACAATAAATAAATCGAAAAATATTTTTTCTTCATACCAACAAACTTACATAAAAACCCTTATTGCTTACCCCTTCTATTGTACCCATTTTCCTTATGATTTTTACTGTATTCGCAATCATTTTCTTTTATATAATTGCTAACTTGCCTTATAAAACCCATATATGAATATTGCCATTGTTTGCTACCCAACTTTTGGCGGAAGCGGTGTATTGGCTACAGAACTTGGTAAAGCGCTTGCAGATGAAGGGCACAACATCCACTTTATTACATACCAGCAGCCAGTAAGGTTAAGCGGTTTCCATACCAATATTTTTTATCATGAAGTAAGGGTACCTACCTACCCGCTTTTTGATTTTCCGCCTTATGAAACTGCACTTACCAGCGCAATGGTTGATGTAGTGAATAACCACCAGGTAGATTTATTGCATGTTCATTATGCCATTCCCCATGCATCAGCAGCTTACCTGGCAAAGCAAATTCTTGCAAGGCAGCGGAAAAAAATACCGGTAATAACCACTTTACATGGAACCGATATTACCCTTGTGGGCAGGGATAAAACCCTTAGCCCCGTAGTGGCATTTTCAATAGAAGCCAGCGATGCGGTTACTGCAGTATCGCAAAACTTAAAAAATGAAACTTATAAAAATTTTAATACCCAAAAAGATATTGAAGTAATCTACAACTTTGTAGATATAGAGCGGTTTCACCGCAAACCAGTTGATGCATTTAAAAAACTCATTGCACCCAATAAAGAAAAAATTATTGTGCATGCATCCAATTTTAGAAAAGTAAAACGTGTGGAGGATGTGGTAAAAACATTTTTATCCATCAACAAAGTTCTTCCATCAAAACTTTTAATGCTGGGAGACGGCCCGGAAAGGCCCGAGATAGAATCTATGACTCGTAAATGTGCATATAGTGCCGAAATAAAATTTTTAGGCAAGCAGGAGCAAATGGAAGATATTTTACCTATTGCCGATTTGTTCCTGCTTACCAGCGAATATGAAAGCTTTGGCTTATCTGCACTGGAAGCAATGGCTGCAGAAGTGCCGGTGATAAGTACCAATGCCGGCGGCCTGCCGGAAATTATCCAAAACGGGTATTGTGGGTATATGAGCAATATTGGCGATACGGAAGATATGGCGAGTAATGCCATTAAAATTTTGGAAAATGAGGCTTTATTTAAAACTTTTAAGAAAAATGCTTTGGAGCAGGCAAAGCATTTTAGCATCCAAAATATTGTACCTCAGTATGAAGCCCTTTACAATAAGCTGGTTTAATTATTTTCTTCTTAACCATCTTTCCGGGTCAACAAAACCCGTTTCGGTACTCATATAAAAATCCATTGAGCCATCTCCATCATAATTTGTTGCCACTCTTCCTATTACCTGCCCACGTTTTACACTCTGGCCTTTAGATACATTTATTCCATTAAGGTTGGTATAAGTGGTAAAATATTTCCCGTGTTGTATTACTACAAAAGGTTGCTCATCATTTAAGTTTACAGACAGCACTTCGCCGTCAAAAATTACTTTTACCGGTGTGCCTACAGTGGAAGCTATTGAGGTACAGGTTATCACCATATCACCGCCGCTGGGCAATTTATTATTGCCGTAATGCATCAGCACATATCCATTATCTACCGGCCAGGGTAATGAGCCCCTGTTTCTTTCAAAGCTTGCATTTAATTCTATATTTTCCGAGTTGAGCAAAACGCTTTCCCTGCTATCTACTTTTTTGGTTATATCAGGTTTTGTTTTGGGCACATTGGGTGTTGGCGTTTCTTTATTTTTTTTCTCAATGGCTTTAGCCCTGGCAATAGCTTCCTTTCGAGCATCATCCTGTGCTTTTTTAATTGCTGCGGCTATTGCATTGGATACTTTTTTCATTTGCCTCTGCTTTGCCGTCATTTGCTTGCTTAATTCCCCACCCTTTTTCTTTAACTCATTTAATATCCTGTCCTGCTCTTTCTTTTGGGTTTCCAGGTTTGCTACTTCTTTGTTTTGTACAACAAGGGTAGATTTCTTTTTTACTTTAACCCCGCTAATTTCTTCTACCTTTTTTTTACGTAGCTCCTGTGTACGCAATATATTTTGGCCCTGCATTTCCCGGTAGCTGCGGTAACTTTTTAAATAACTGATGCGCTTTATGGCATCATTAAAATTATCGGCAGCAAAAATAAAATTCAGGAAATCGTAGTTGCTCCGGTTTTTATAAGCATAAACCATGCTCTTGGCATACTCTTGCTTTAAGGTATCCAGCAATCGGTTGTACTTATTAACATCTTTTTGAATGGTATAAATATTATTATCGAGCAGTCTAAGGTCTTTGTTGATATTATCTACTACCCTGTTTTGAAGGTTTACTTTATTATTAATTAAATTCCACTGTAATAAGTTTTCCTTTGTTTTGGTCTTATTGTCGTGTAAGAGTTTTTCCGTTTGTTCAATTTCTTTCTTTAGTTCTACACGCTGTTTTTCCAATTCTTCCCGGGTTTGGGAAAAAACGGCCGTATGCGTAAATACAAAAAAAACAAGAAAGGAAACGATTTTAGGCATGTTGGAAATTTAAGGATTGCGCAAATATAAAATGAAAGGAATAAAAAAAGTTCCTTCATTAAATGTTTATCTAAATAAAAATAAGGATTATTTTATGGAATAGTTCCTGGGTATTTTTAGTGCCACCGATAAATCTTTGTTAAACTCCACCTGCTTATACTCCATTTTTAAATTAAGTTTATTTTGCTCCGCTACCAGCATTTGCCTTATAAAAGAAAACAATTTGCCATCAACCATATTGTAATTATCGTAAGTAATATCAGCCGTTCTGCTCCTGAAAACATCCACATCATCTAATTTACAATGCAGTAATAAATTATTTTCAGCAGAGAGGGTAAGCAGGTTTTTAAAATCACCCAATATTGAAGATACCAGAATAAAGTTGGGGATTTTTTTAAGTGCAACATTTGTACTATCAAAAAAAATGGGATTGCCCAGGAAAAAATCCTGAAGGGTATTTAAACTAAACGGTACCGAAGTAATTTCCTGCAAATAATTTAAGGAACGGTATTGCACTTCCTTTTCCCTTTTATTGAGCAATGTCACCGAATCTTTTGTTATCAATACACGGTAAAATTCAAAATTTAAAAATGTAGCCGTTAGAGACATCCAAATAGCGCTGTCTTTTATCATTCTTACTACTGCGGTTACATCGGGTTGCTTGCCCTGCGCATCGGTTACTTCTACTTTTATTTTAGCAGAAAATGTTTGTGCGGTAATAAAATGGTTACTTAAATTTTGCTTCACTTCTGCTGCAAATTCGGTAGAGTCGGCAATGTGTAACTGCGATGATATTAAGGCGCTGTCTTTGGGTGCTATGGCGGTATTTATTTTTTTTACCGTTTTGCATGATGCAAATACGGCTGCAATGAAAGCAATATGTAATAAATACTTGTACACCTTATTAAAATTATTTTCCGGTATGCCCAAAGCCGCCGGCGCCCCTTTCCGATTCATTTAACACTGTTGCCTGCAATAGTAATGCGGTTTCTACTTTGGCCAGCACCATTTGTGCAATACGGTCGTTGTTATGTATGACCTGTATTTCGTTGCTGAGATTAATGAGGATCACTTTTATTTCTCCCCGGTAATCGCTGTCAATTGTTCCCGGGCTGTTTAAACAGGTAATACCGTTTTTATAAGCCAGCCCGCTTCTTGGCCTTACCTGTATTTCGTAACCTGCCGGTATTTCCACAAATAAACCTGTAGGAATTAATTTTCTTTCCATGGGTTTCAAAGATTCAGGCCCCGGCAGATTTGCCCTTACGTCCATACCGGCTGCGCCAGCTGTTTCATATGCCGGCAATTCGTTGCCTGAGCGGTTGATCATTTTAATTTGAACCATCTATTGCAATTTTTGTATCAACACATTGGCAAATGCAAACAGGCCTTCTTCCCTGCCTGCAAAACCCATTTTTTCCGTAGTGGTTGCTTTTATGGAAACATCTTCTTCCGTAATTTCCAGCAAAAAAGCAATAGATTGCCTCATCATGGGTGCATAAGGCATAATTTTGGGTGCTTCAAGGCAAACAGAACTGTCAATATTTACCACACGGTAACCTTTTTGCTTTACCAGTTGATAAACTTCAATTAATAAAAGCTTACTGTCTATATCCTTATATTTTTCATCTGTATTGGGAAAATGAACTCCAATATCACCTAAAGCCAATGCCCCGAGCATTGCATCGCAAATGGCGTGAAGCAATACATCTGCATCGCTATGGCCTACTGCTCCTTTACTGTGAGGTATTTCCACACCACCAATAAAAAGCTTGGGCCCTTGCTGCAGCCGGTGAAAATCTATGCCAAAACCTATACGGTAACTCATATTGCAAAAATGCTGATAAACTGCACGTAAATATAAAAAAATAGCGCTCCTGGAGCGGAACGCTATTTTAATAAATAAGTTTGAATTTATTTTACGTTAAATACAAGGCTGAAACGCAATGTATTGGAAAGCGGGTTGCGGTTTGTTCCTGAACCAGAAGGCAACAGGTAAGCAAAGTTCAAACCAAATACATTGTAATTTAAACCAGCACCTACAGAGAAATATTTACGGTTTCCTTTTGTAGGGTTTTCGTAAAAATAACCAGCTCTAAAGCTAAATTGGTCTTTATAAGTATATTCTGCACCCAGAGAATAAGAAAGTTCTTTCAGCTCTTCACTAAATCCACCCGGAGCATCTCCAAATGAGCTGAACCAGCTACCTACAACACCTTTGCTACGGTAATCGGCCAGTCCAGCAGAATCTGAAATATCAGCTGGAGTGGGAACCAATAGTTTATTTATATCTAATGCAAAAGTCAATTTATTGTCTTGGTCAAACACTTTTGTATAAGCTCCGCCCAATCCAAAGTTTGCAGGGATATAATCTTTTTGATTAGCATCGTTGGTATAAGAAATTTTAGCGCCAAGGTTGCTTAAGGTTACGCCCCAGTTAAAACCGGCACCATTTGCTTTGGCACCATTATGAAAATAATGCAGGTCACCAGCTACTGAACTTCCTTTTTTATAAGTAGTTCCACCACTTGAAGCGCCATTAGCAAGGTCTGAACTGATATAGCGTAAAGCAATACCTACACCAGATTTTGCGCTCAACTTCCTGGAATAGCCAAGGTCAATAGAAAATTCCCGTGGCCTTCCTGAGTTTAAAGGTGTACCAGATGCATCAGTAAACTGAATGCTACCCAGGCTAAAATAACGTAAGCCAAGCGAAATTGCCTGTTGGTCGTCTAATTTGTAATACCCACCCATTGTAGCTAAATATACATCGTTAAGGCCCAAATCTTTAAGCCATGGAGTATAAGTTAACGCTACGCTGGAAGTGTTTTTGGCAAATACGGTTTTTCCCAGATTCCAAAAAGAGGCATTGGCATCAGGCGCTGTGGCAATACCAGCATCACCCATACCACCAGCACGAGCATCGGGAGAAATCCTAAGGAAAGGAACAGCAGTGGTTACTACATTTATCGGATCGGCAGTTTGTGCATTGGCGCTCATAACTCCGCCAAGTAACATCGCTAAGGCAGTTAGTTTCAATGTTGATTGTTTCATTCGTTTTTTTTGTCTTGGTTAGGTAGAAATTGATCTATAAATTCAAATTTTTAAATAAGCTAATTTCTGTAAAAATAGGGCTTTTTACTTATTAGCAGAAAAAAACAAAATTATGTTAATGTTTTAGGCATCAAATATAAAGGGTTCTATTTTACCAAAAAAAAATATTTCCGGTAACCCCGAAACGAATTATTGACCAAATTATTATAACTCCGGAAATTTTTAAGAAGCAAAAGATATTAGAAAAAAAATGAAAGCATTAAAAAAAATGTTATTCCTGAATTTAACTAATTGCATTTGAAGTAAAGTAATTATATTCGCAGTTCTTATAACCCCAAATTTTTACACACAATAATCGAGAAAACCTTTCGTTAAATCATTTGCAAAACGAATGCACATGCAAAAATCAATTTTTGGCAAAAGCCTCCTTGTAATCACAGTATCTGCCCTAACACTTACCTCCTGTAAAAACGGTGGCCTGTTTGGCAAAAAGAAATCTAAATCCAGCGTAACCGGCTGGAGTTACGACGACAAAAACATGGGCAATTTTCATGTTGCCAAAGTAAAGTATCCCAAAGCCGGGCCCGGGCTTGTATTTGTACAAGGCGGTACCTTTGTAATGGGTGCTAAAGAAGATGATGTAATGGGTGACTGGAACAATGTTCCCCGCAGGGTTACCGTACCATCATTTTTTATTGATGAAACCGAAGTAGCCAATGTTCACTACCGTGAATACCTATATTGGCTTGAAAATACTTTTAGCGCAGATACCAGCATAATGAACAAAGCTCTTCCAGACACTTTGGTGTGGAGAGAAGAATTGGCTTATAATGAACCATTCGTGGAGTATTATTTCCGCTATCCTTCTTATAACTTTTACCCGGTAGTTGGTGTTTCCTGGCGCCAGGCTTATGATTTTTGTATTTGGAGAACAGACCGTGTGAACGAACTTAAACTCATGCAAAAAGGCTATTTGAAAAAAGATGCCGTTAAGCGTGAAATGAAAGGTGGTGGCGCCGATGGTTCTTTTAATACTGAGACCTATTTAATGAATCCAGAAATGATCCAGGGCCGTGGCAAACCCAAAAAATCTGATTTAAAAGATATAAACGGGAAACCCCGTACTACAGTAAAAATGGAAGATGGTGTACTTAATATGGGATACCGCCTGCCTACAGAAGCAGAATGGGAATATGCTGCTTATGGTATATTAGACCAAAACCCTGCACCACGTAAAAAAGAAGGAAAAAGTGGTGAAGAGTTGATCAGTAACCAACAAATATATTCCTGGAGCAAAAACCCCAATGGCATGAGGGATACTCGCCATGGAAGCTGGCAGGGAAGGTTTCTGGCAAACTTTAAACGTGGTAGTGGCGATAACATGGGTATTGCAGGTGGTTTGAACGACCGTGCTGCCATTCCTGGCCCTGTAAAAACTTTTTACCCCAATGCTTTTGGCCTTTATAATATGAGTGGGAATGTAAACGAATGGGTGGGTGACGTTTACAGGCCAATGACCTCTTTAGATGCACAGGATTTTAACTACTTCCGTGGAAATAAATTTCAGAAATACTACAAAAACAGCTCAGGCGAATTTGAAAGAGATAGCATGGGCCGCTTGAAAAAAGTGGATATTTCTGATGAAGAAGTTAAAAACAGATCGAACTATCAACGCAATAATGTAATCAACTACATGGATGGCGACTCTGCAAGCCAGGTTTTTTATGGCTATGGTGTATCTTCTTTAATTAGCGATAAATCAAGGGTAATAAAAGGTGGCAGCTGGAACGACAGACCCTATTGGTTATCTCCCGGAAGCCGCAGGTTTATGGAAGAAGACCAGGGAGCAAGTACCGTAGGTTTCCGTTGTGCCCAAACCTATCTTGGCCCGCCTGAAGGCCAAGGATTTAAAGATGGTAACCTCTTTGGAAAGAGGAAACAAAACAAGAAAAAGAAAAAATAATATAATTAAAACCCCCGAAAATTTCGGGGGTTTTTTATTGCTGCTAACTTATTATTTTTGATTTATGCAAATAGATGAGCTATACAGTATTTACCTGCAGCACCCACAAATAGAAACCGATACCCGAAAAATTTCCAGGGATTGTATTTTTTTTGCCTTAAAAGGGCCAAATTTTAATGGCAACCGGTTTGTTCAGCAGGCTTTAGAAAAAGGCGCATCCTACTGCATTGCCGATGAAGATACCGGCATTAAAGATGAAAGGATAATTTTGGTTGATAACGCACTCGAAACTTTACAATTATTAGCAAAAAAACACAGGCAAAGTTTTTCCATACCGTTTATTGCCATTACCGGTTCCAATGGTAAAACCACCAGCAAAGAATTGGTTTCCGCAGTGCTGTCTTCTACCTATTGCTGTTATACAACACAAGGTAACCTCAATAACCATATTGGCGTACCACTTACCCTACTAAAAATTAAAAAAGATGCAGCAATTGCCGTTATAGAAATGGGCGCCAACCACCTGTATGAAATTGAAAGTTATTGCCAATATGCTATGCCCACCCATGGGCTTATTACCAATTGCGGCAAAGCACACCTTGAAGGGTTTGGCAGTGTAGAAAATATTAAAAAAGCAAAGGGTGAATTATTTGATTATTTAAAAGCAAACAATGGCACAGCATTTATTTTAACCCAAACCGGTTACTTAGATAACATGAGTAAGGGCATTAAACACATTATTACTTATGGTGCAGCAGATGCAGATTATACAGCAATAGCATTAAACAACAATACTTCACTTTTACAATTAAAAATTACAAAAGGCATTTCAGAAGAATTGATACAAACACAATTAGTAGGCAGCTATAACCTGCCCAATGTATTGGCAGCTATTTGCATAGGCAAAACTTTTGATGTGCCCGATAAAAAAATAAAAACCGCTATAGAAAATTATGCGCCATCAAACAGCCGGTCGCAGCTTATAGAAAAAAATGGAAACAAAATAATTTTAGATGCCTATAATGCCAATCCCAGCAGCATGTCTCTCGCTATAGAAAATTTTGCCGGCTTAACCGGTAATAAAGTATTAATAATTGGCAGCATGATGGAGCTTGGCCATGCAGCAGATGAGGAACACGATAAAATAATAGAGCTCATTAAAAAATATACATGGAAGGCCGTAGCTTTAACCGGAAATGGTTTCAAGAATTTTCCTGCCCATTTTTTTCATTTCACTAATGCCGAAGAAACTGCCGAATGGTATCAAAAACAACTTTTTACAAATTGCCTGGTTTTAATTAAAGGCTCCCGGAGTATGCAAATGGAAAAACTGTTGGATTGATTTTTTAAAACGCATAATAGCTTGTACATTTGCAACCCATTAAAGTTGTCATGGAGACGTGTCCGAGTGGTTGAAGGAGCACGCCTGGAAAGTGTGTATACGGGAAACTGTATCAAGGGTTCGAATCCCTTCGTCTCCGCTCTTTTTCTTATTTATTTGGATTTACCGCAATAACAGCACCGTTCCTTTTTTCATTATTTTTTTACCGGTAAAAGTTGTTCCTGAAGCCATCCATATATAGGCACCTGCAGGCTGGTCTAAAAATTTATACCTGCCGTTCCATCCTTCATCGGGGTTGGTAGTGCTAAAAATCAATTGGCCATACCGGTTATAAATAACGAAGTAATCAAAAGATTTCAACCCAATGAGTTTCCCTCTTAAAATATCGTTTCTGCCATCTTCATTTGGTGTAAATGCATTGGGCATATAAATATCCGGGCCTTTGTAAATTTTGATATTTATTGTATCTCTGCTTTCGCAGCCGCTTGGTGTAAATGCCCTTAAATAATATATTTTATCAATTGTATTTATAGCAACAGGATTGGCAATATTAGTATTACTCAAGCCCGACGAAGGGCTCCATTCATAACTCAACCCACCACTAGCCTGCAGCCGTATGGGCTGGCTGGGAGCAGCAATAGTGTCGTTTCCGGCAAAAGCATCAGTTCCATAAATATTAATATTACGTTGTACTGTTGCAGTTTTACATCCTTCTGTACTCATAGCATACAATTTTACAGGATAAGCTCCATTAGCCGTATAAGTATGCAGCATAGGGTTACCGGTTGCTAAGGCACTGCCATCGCCAAAATTCCAATACCATTCTGTAATACCAATATTGGTTCCTGATTCTGCTGCGGTAAAATATGCCGGGCTCCACTTACAGGTATCTTTAAATTGCATACTGATTTGAGGGATGGTTTTTACTACAAAAGTTCCGGTGGCAGGCAATGAAATGCAATTTGCATTACTAGTTACAACCAGTTCAATTGTATTTGTACCCTGAGGAAAAGAAGCGGTAGGATTTTGTGCGGTACTGAAAACCCCACTGTTTTGCATCCAACTCCAGGCTACAACTGTTCCACCTGCAACAATAGAAGTATCGGTAAAGCTTATATTGGTATTGCTGCAAGATGAACTGCCAGTGATAAAACCTGCAACAGGTAAGGCGGCAATATTAATTGTTGAGTACAAAGTATCACTTTGGCATCCTTTATTGTTCCAAACTACAAGCTTTATATTTTTTATTCCGGCTGTATTGTACAATGTTCCCGGGTTTTGAAGGGAAGAAAACTGCCCATTCCCTAAATCCCACCACCAGTTGCTTATTACCAGGCCATCAGTTGTATACGATGAGTCGAAAAGTTGTACTGTTGCAGACTGGCAACCTGCAAATTGCTTTAAAGCGGCCCTTGGTTTATCTACCACAAAAACCATTTTTTGAATGGAGCCGCTGCAACCTGTATTTCCAATAGTGGATGCAAAAAACAATACCTGGTGTGCCCCGGGAATAGTAAAAGTATAAGATGCATTAGTACCGCTTAAAACAGGTATTCCGCCTTCATCAACAGAATAATTCCAGTACAATACCGGATCAGCAGAGGTAATGATGCCTGTAAATTGAGTGGCAGTGCCCAGGCAAACAGAATCGGTAAAAGTAAAATCTACCTGTGGCCGGCTATAAATTTTTATCGGCTTTATTAAAGTATCTGAGCTGCAACCCAAATCGGTTTTAATAACCAGCTTAATTTGTTTTATTCCACTGGTATTATAAATGGTCGTTGGGTTTTGTATGGTAGCGGCCGGGCCTGCATTATCTAAATTCCAATACCAGCTATTTACATTACCAAATGCATTAGCATAAGCGCCGGTAAATTGGATATTATTAAATGTGCAACTATCGTTAAAAGAAAAATCGGGTACCGGCTTGCTGCCAATTACTATATGTTGTGTATTAGTTTCCTCACAACCATCAGCAGCTTTTACTTTTTGGGTAACAGTATAATTTCCCGGGGCAGTGTAAATATGAATGGGGTTTGTATTAATGGAATCTATATTGGAGCCATCACCAAAATCCCAGAAAATTTTTGCAATAGTGGTAAATGAAACTGTATTATCAAAAAATTGAACCGGCTCATTTACACATTTTGTTTGTGTGGGTAAAAAATTCCAGGATGGAGTGAGGGTTGTACAAAAGCTTTGTAAATTATACTCTGCTCCTGTAGAACCCGTAAACCCCCAAAACACCAGTGGGTTGCCTCCAAATGAAGTGTTTACTAAATCGTTTACCACACTTACCCTTAATACATTATCGAAATAAGCGCTTATTGTTTTGGTAACAGCATCCCAGGAAATCCTAAGGGTATGGTTTGCACCATCTTCAATATTTACATTGGTTGCTGATGCCTGAACCGGGCCAGCCAGGTTATTGGCGCTGGAATGGTTAAGGTCGCCGTTGCGTTGAATTGCTATATGATCATAAGAAGGATCATTATCGGAGCTGGAGTTTTGATAGGTATCTAAAGTAATACCAATAGAGGGTACAATACCCTGAAAACCAAGGCCACTGCCCGAAGAGCCTACGCTGGAACTAATGGGCTGCATTACAAATGCCATTCCATCTGCACCGGGGCTATTCATATTACCGAGGTAAACATCAAAAACAAAATCAAATGAGTTACTAAGGTCTATCCTGTTATTATTCCATACAGATCCGCTTTGTGTAGCCGCTGCACTGGTTAAGGTATAACAGCGGCAATTTACCTGTTGTGCATTTCCGTTTACGGTATATTGGGCGGTTAAGTTAAATGCACAACATAAACTCAACAGGAAGCTTATAACAAGGTTTCTCATAACATCTGATGCTTTTGCAGAATTTTAAGAAAGGCGATTTTTAAAAATACGAATAAACCTATGTATTAGATAACATTCAATAAGAATAATCAATTGCTCTTTGAAATTTGTTTTTGCTGAATATATTTTTTAATTGATGTGGTTGCTGCAATATAGCCCGCTTCCATTATGGCATCAACCTGCTTCAGGTTAAAGAGTTGAACATTACTCAACCCTTCGGGCATAATAAAAATATTGGCATCATTAAAATAGGGTTCTTCGAGGTTGTACATTAATACATGAAAAACACGGTTTACCACACTCATAGTGGTTTTCAATTCTTTTTTGGTAACGGTTTTTAAAGGGCTTACATAAGAGCCAATAATAAAATCGCATTTGGGTTTTAGGATACCTATGGGATAATTATTGGTAATTCCCCCGTCGGTATAAAGTTGGTTATTGAATTCTACCGGGGCAAAAATGCCGGGAAAAGCGGCTGATGCCATTATGGCTTTTATGAGTTGGCCCTGGGTAATTATTTCTCCTTTTCCGGTAAGCAGGTTGGTTGTGGCTAAATATAATTTGCTTTTAAGGCATGAAAAATTATCTATTTCGAAGCAATGCTCAAGGTATTTATGAAAAACAAGTGGGTTAATAAAGCCGGGCATTTTTCTTGCATAGTTCTTATAAGAAAAAAGGTTTACCTTTTTAAAAAAATCTACCATGGCGCCTGTAGATAAACCAGCTGCATAAAAAGAGCCTACTATAGCGCCCATACTGGTACCACTCACATGCGACGCATGGATATTAAATTCTTCCATAGCTTTAATAACGCCAATATGGGCAATGCCCCTGGCGCCGCCGCCGGATAGTACAAGGCCACAGTTGTTATATTCTATTTGCATTTTACTTCAATTATTCCCATAGTAAAAGAGGCTGCTCCTAAAATTGAAACAGCCTCCTTTCAAATAAAAATAGTTTAGTACTTACCAGCCTTTTTTTGCTACACCATCTTTAATGGCTTCTAATGCCCGGGCTTCGGCAAGCATCGTTGTCATTTTGTTTCCTTTTCCATCATGGCCCTGGGCCATATAACCGCCACGGGATGTTTTGGTTATTACGGCATCTTGCATGGGTACATTTTTTTCCTTTGTTTTCATGCAATAAGCTGTTAACATTTTAGACATGGTATTTCAGATTTTTAATTACAATTTGGGGTTAACGGCCACAAACTAAAAAAAATATTTTTCCCCCCCAAAATAAATACTCAAAAGCTGTTCACATTGTGTTGATTACGCATCTATTTTGGCATATTTGGCATGGGTTTCTATAAATTCACGCCTTGGGGGCACTTCATCGCCCATTAACATGCTGAAAACCCTATCGGCTTCGGCCGCACTTTCCAGTGTTACCTGTTTTAAAGTTCTGGTAGCCGGGTTCATAGTGGTTTCCCAAAGTTGCTCGGCGTTCATTTCTCCAAGGCCTTTATAGCGCTGTATATTTACACTATCATCTTTGCCCTGGCCCAACTGCTTTACCAGGCTTTTACGCTCTTCATCGTTCCAGGCATATTCCTGCTCTTTTCCTTTTTTTACTAAATATAGTGGCGGCTGTGCAATGTAAACATAGCCTTGTTCCACCAATGCCTTCATATATCGAAAAACAAAAGTGAGGATTAAGGTTGCAATATGGCTGCCATCCACATCCGCATCGGTCATAATAATAAGTTTATGATAGCGGAGCTTTGACAAATCAAGCGCTTTTGCATCTTCCGGCGTTCCTATTTTTACGCCTAATGCCGTAAACATATTTCTAATTTCTTCATTATCGTAAATTTTATGTTCCATGGCTTTTTCTACGTTAAGGATTTTACCCCTTAATGGAAGTATGGCCTGGTAACTCCTGTCTCTTCCCTGCTTTGCGGTTCCGCCTGCGGAATCTCCTTCTACTAAAAACAGTTCACATTTTCCGGGGTCTTTTTCGGAGCAATCTGCCAGCTTTCCTGGTAAACCGCCGCCGGTAAGCACGCTTTTGCGCTGCACCATTTCCCTTGCTCTCTTTGCAGCAGCCCTTGCCTGGGCTGCAAGTATTACTTTTTGTATGATGGTTTTTGCGTCTCTTGGATTTTCTTCAAGGTAGGCTTCCAATACACGGCTAAGGGTAGTATCTACAACACCCATTACATCGCTGTTGCCCAACTTTGTTTTGGTTTGTCCCTCAAACTGAGGCTCTGGCACTTTTACTGATATTACGGCCGTAATACCTTCTCTAAAATCATCTCCTTCAATGTTTACTTTGGCTTTATCAAACATGCCCTGCTTATCTCCGTAATTTTTAAAAACACGGGTAATGCTCCTGCGAAAGCCCGCAACATGCGTTCCGCCTTCAATGGTATTAATATTATTTACATAGCTGAAAATATGCTCCTGGTAACCTGCATTATATTGCATAGCAACTTCTACCGTTACATTGCTTGAAGCATCGAGGCCATTACAATAAATTACGGTAGGTATCAATGATATGCGGTTGGCATTTTTATCAATGATGGTTACAAATTCGCTTATGCCGCCATCGCTAAAAAAAGTTTTGCTGTAAGATTTACCTTCTTCATCTACTTCACGCAAATCACTAATGGTTATTGTAATTTGCTTGTTTAAGTAAGACAATTCCCTCAGCCTTCCTTCTAAAATATCTTTATTGTATTCCGAAACAATAAAAATACTGGTGTCGGGCCAAAAACGAACCAGGGTGCCGGTATTATCACTGTTGCCAATTTCCCTCACTTCGTATTGAGGGATACCGGTGTGGTATTCCTGCTCAAAAACTTTCCCTTCTCTTTGTACCGTTACATGCAGTTTTGAACTCAAAGCATTTACACAACTTACACCTACACCATGTAACCCGCCGGAAACCTTATAAGTATCTTTATCAAACTTTCCACCGGCATGCAGCACTGTCATTACCAGTTCCAATGCCGATTTTTTTTCTTTGCTGTTGATACCAGTTGGTATCCCACGGCCATCATCCTGAACGGAAATGGAATTATCTTCATGAATTGTTACTGAGATATTTTTACAATAACCAGCCAGGGCTTCATCAATAGAATTATCTACCACTTCATATACCAGGTGGTGGAGACCCTTAACGCTGATATCGCCAATATACATAGCCGGCCTTTTTCTTACCGCTTCAAGGCCTTCTAAAACCTGTATACTATCGGCTCCGTAATTGCTTTTTGATGGGGTAGATTTGGGTTTTGTTGATGTAGACATCTCTGCTGTTTCTGTACTCATAATTTGGGATGAAATTGCTCGTAAACTATCGTAGGTTACATTCCTGCAAATATACAGTAAATCAGCCGTTTTACTGCTTCAATAAACGTTAATTATCACCAAGCTAAAACAAAATTGTGACTAACTTTTTTATTGAAATCCATGAGATAATTGCACTTATTACTTTGTTCTGCCTACCGTAATATTGGTTTATGTAAAATAGAAATTTCTTCCTATATTTGCATCGAAATTTTTCAATGAATATTCATTCTGACATATTAACGCTTGCCAACAAGTATCCCCTGATGCTTAATGAGGTTGAAAAGTTGCAAACAATTGAAAGGATAATACCCGGTTCGGTAACTTACTCAATTCACCGGTATAAGAAAAACCCCCAGTGGTCGGTTGAAGATGTGGGGATGCTGAGCTATAATTTCGAGAAAACCAATCCCGAAGCCAATTCTATAGAACTCAAGTTTTGCATTAGTGGAAATATTTACTGCCATAAAAAGCAAACTGAGTGTGATTTTTGCCAGTTGAACGGCAGTAAAAATTGTGTGGAAAAAACGGATAGCATTGATGTATTAAGCTTTAGTTTTTCACCTGTTTATTTACAACAGTTTACTAAAGCCAATAATGATCCACAAAGCTTAAGCGATAATGTTTTGGCTTTTAAGCACAATACCTCATTTAGCAAAACGGTACCTCTTTGCGGTAAAACACGGCTGGTAATAGAAGCGCTATTAAACCATACCTACACCGATACGTTGGCTAATATTTTTATAAATGCCCAAACACAAATTTTGCTTTTATACAGCATGGATTGTATTTTGGGAGATAAAGAAGAAACCGGGTTTAATTGCAAGTTTTTAGCCAATGAAGCAGACCGTGAAAAAATAATAAAGGCCCGTGAAATTTTATTGCAGCATATTGGCGAACCCATTACTATTAAGGCGCTAAGCCGCAAAGTGGCTATAAATGAATGTTACCTCAAAAAAGGTTTTAAAGAAATTTTTGGCACAACCATTTTTGATTTTTACCAGGGCCAAAGAATGGAACACGCTAAATATTTGCTGTACGATAAAGGCCTTAGCGTTACGGAAGTGTCTATGCTGCTGGGTTATTCATCTATCTCTCATTTTAGCACGGCGTTTAAAAAGCATACCGGTTTAAAGCCCTGCGAATTGTTGCTTTCAAAAAATTAATTTTTTATGATAGGCTCTTTCCTGTTCAACCCGTTTTTATTAAAATGAGAACGGGAGTAAGACTACCCCCGTTTTACCCTAATAAAACCCTAAACCAGCAAAAAATGTGTATTTCAATAAAATAATATTATTCTGTTAAAGTGCCGTCTTCTGCAATCAATACCTGTTTTTCTTTTCCTTCGGCATTAATTTTTACATTAAAGTATGGGTTCAGTTCCCCTACTTCCATTTTTTTCACTTCTTTAATTTCGGCGCCATTAAATTTTAATTCAATAGTTGATTTTACAACTTCCGGGATATTGGTAAGTTCAAAGTTGATTGCCGATTTTACAAAACTACCGTCTTCTTTATATTCCACAGTTTGTTTCAACGCCTCCGGGTTTTTGTATGAAACAATATAATTACCCAATAAATTTTTATTCCACTTTTTATCGGTTACCTCTCCTAAAGAGGCAAATCTTGCGTCAAAGGCTGCATCTACTTTTGAGGGTGGTGATACCACTTTAACAACAGCCGCTTTTTTCTTTATTGGCTTGGATTTTTTTGTTTGTGCAACGGCTGTACTAAGTGTAAGCAGGCTTGCAATAATAAGTACCAGGTTTTTCATTCAACTTTAGTTTTAATTAATAAATCTATTTACTACAATAAAATGCCAATATTATGCCAACTGTTATATTTGTGGAAAATTGGGTAAAAAATAGAAAAATGGCCATAATGATTTGTAACCTACAAGATTAAAATTTGTTAAAGCCCTTCTTAAAGCATTTTAACAATTAGCGGTAAAAGCCGAAAAACAGTACCTTTGCAGCCTTATTTTATTGAATTTAACAGCAACCATACATGCCAGCCAGGTACAAAGAATATCAACAGCTTAATTTGCCAAAAATAGGCTCGGAACAACTTACGAAGTGGAACGAAAATGCGGCTTTTACAAAAAGTATTGAGCTTAGGGAAAACAGGCCTGCCTTTGTTTTTTATGAAGGCCCACCCAGCGCTAATGGAATGCCCGGCATTCACCATATTATTTCCCGAACGTTAAAAGACCTGGTTTGCCGCTACAAAACCATGCAAAATTTCCAGGTAACCCGTAAAGGTGGCTGGGATACGCATGGCCTGCCCGTAGAATTGGGTGTAGAAAAATTATTGGGCATAACCAAAGAAGATATTGGCAAAAAAATTTCAATAGCCGATTACAACAACACCTGCCGAAAAGAGGTTTTAAAATATAAAGACAAGTGGGACGATATTACCCAAAAAATGGGCTATTGGGTTGACCTTAAAAATCCGTATATCACTTTTGAAAATAATTACATTGAAACCCTTTGGTGGTGTTTAAAAGAGCTTTACAAAAAAGGGTATTTATACCAAAGCGTAAGCATTCAACCCTATTCGCCTGCTGCTGGCACCGGGCTTAGCTCACACGAACTTAACCAGCCCGGAACCTATAAAGATGTAAAGGATACCAGCGCAACGGTAATGTTTAAAGTAGCTGATAGTAGAAAATTGAATATTGAAAATGTTAATGGCGATATTTATTTCATGGCATGGACCACAACGCCATGGACGCTTCCTTCAAACCTTGGATTAACTGTAGGGCCAAAGATTGATTATGTGCTGGTACAAACATTTAACCCGTATACTTTTTTGCCCATTAATGTAATATTGGCTAAAGCATTGCTGCCAAAATATTTTAAAGCAGAAGCAGAAAACGGTGATTTCAATGCATTTAAAGAAACCGACAAAATTATTCCCTGGAAAATTTTAAAAGAATTAAAAGGAAAAAATTTAGACGGTACTCTATATGAACAACTCCTCCCATTTGAAGCAAACAGCCTGGAAAAAATACAGGAAATAACCCCGGGTGCACAACCCTTCAGGGTGTTATTGGGAGATTTTGTTACCACCGAAGATGGTACAGGCATTGTACATACAGCGCCTGCATTTGGCGCCGATGATTTTAAGGTTGGCCAAAAAAACAACCTCGGTATTTTAACCCTTGTAGACAAAGAAGGAAAATTTATTGATGGCGTGGGTGAATTTAGCAGCCGCTATGTAAAAGATTATAAAAATGAACCGGGCTATATTGATGTGAATATAGACATTAGCGTAAAACTTAAAAAAGAAAACCGGGCTTTTAAAGTTGAAAAATACGAACATAATTATCCGCATTGCTGGCGAACCGATAAACCCGTAATTTATTATCCGCTGGATGCATGGTTTATTAAAACCACGGCCGCCAAAGAAAGGATGATAGAATTGAACAATACCATCAACTGGAAACCTGCAAGCACCGGCACGGGCCGCTTTGGTAACTGGCTGGAAAATATAGTAGACTGGAACCTGAGCCGTAGCCGTTTCTGGGGCACGCCATTACCTATTTGGAGAACGGAAGAAGGAAACGAAGAAAAATGTATTGGCAGCGTAGAAGAATTAAAAAGCGAAATACAAAAAGCCTCGGCAAAGCTGGGCAACCATATCAACACGCAATATTTACACGATGGTATTTTAGATTTACACAAACCTTATGTGGATGATATTATACTGGTAAGTGATACAGGCACACCCATGAAACGTGTACCCGACCTGGTAGACGTATGGTTCGACAGTGGCGCCATGCCTTATGCACAATGGCATTACCCCTTTGAAAACAAAGAAATTTTTCAGCTAAATTTTCCTGCAGATTTTATAGCCGAAGGGGTTGACCAAACAAGGGGTTGGTTTTATACTTTGCATGTATTAGGCGCATTGCTCTTTGATAGCGTTGCTTACAAAACTGTGGTGAGCAATGGGCTTGTATTGGATAAAAACGGCAACAAAATGAGTAAACGCCTGGGCAATGTGGTTGACCCATTTGCCATTATTGATAAATACGGAGCCGATGCAGCAAGATGGTACCTCATTACCAATGCTTCGCCATGGGACAGTTTAAAGTTTGATGAAGAAGGCATAAAAGAAGTGCAACGCAAATTTTTTGGTACACTTTACAACACCTACCAGTTTTTTGCCTTATATGCCAATGTAGATGGTTTTAACTTCACAGAAAAATATATCCCTGTAAATGAAAGGCCGGAAATTGACCAATGGATTTTATCGTGCCTAAACAGCCTAATAAAAACCGTTTCAGAAAATTTTGATGCTTATGAGCCAACGCAAGCCGGCAGGGCAATTGAAGAATTTACTGACAGCCTGTTGAGCAACTGGTACGTAAGGCTTTGCCGCAGGCGGTTTTGGAAAGGCGAATATGAGCTAGATAAAATTTGCGCCTACCAAACCCTTTACGAATGCCTGGAAACATTAAGCAGACTTATAGCTCCGGTAGCGCCTTTCTTTGCCGATTGGATGTTTAACAACTTAAACGAAGTAACCCATATGCACCATGAGCAATCGGTACACCATACCCTTTTTCCTGTAGTAAATGAAAATGTAATACAGCCCCTGCTGGAAAAAAGGATGCAACTTGCCCAGGATGCTTCCTCATTAATTTTATCGCTCCGCAAAAAAGAAAATATCAAAGTAAGGCAACCCCTTCAAAAGGCATTTATTTCTGCAATGGATGCAGCAATGGCAAAAAATATTGGCCTGGTAGCAAATATCATTAAAACTGAAACCAATATCCGGGCTATTGACATACTTGAAGCCGGAAATAACTTTATACAAAAAAAGGCAAAGGCCAATTTTAAAACCCTGGGTAAAAAACTTGGATCTAAAATGAAATGGGCAGCCGATGAAATTGCCAATTTTAGTAATACGGAAATTGAAAAAGTTCAGTCAGGTACAATGGTACTTAATACAGAAGCAGTAAAAGCCGGCGAAGAAGCTATAATAATTTCAGAAGAGGACCTGGAAATAACTACTAATGCTATTCCAGGGTACAAAATTGCTACAAAAGGCTCATTAACAGTAGCTTTAGATATTAACATATCAGATGTTTTGAAAAAAGAAGGAGAAGCCAGAGAATTTGTAAACCGCATTCAAAACCTAAGAAAAGACAGTAACTTTAGCTTAACCGACAGAATAAAAGTACAGGTATCTCAAAATGAGACAATGCAGCACTCCCTAATGGAATTTAAAGACTATATTTGCGGCGAAATTTTAGCAGATACACTGGACTTTGTACCCACAATTTCCAATGGCACTCAAATAGAAGTGAATGATATTCTTTTAAATGTGAACATTTCAAAAAAATAGAAGCTTATGGCAACAAAAAAACCTGCAGCTAAAAAGGTAGCAAAGAAAGTAGCAAATCCGGTTGCTAAAAAAGTAGCCGCTAAAGCTCCGGCTAAAAAAGCAGCTAAACCAGTTGCTAAAAAAGTAACCGTTAAAACTCCTGTAAAAAAAGTAGCTAAACCGGTAGCTAAGAAAACCATTGCCCCAAAACAAGTAAAAGCTGCTGTGAAACCCGTAGCTAAAAAAGTAGTTAGCATTGCCCCTGCAAAAAAAACAATTAAGCCCGAGGTTAAAAAACCGGTAGCTAAAGTTGTGGAAAAATCGCCAAAACATACCGTAGTGGCGGCAAAACCACCCAAGCCACACATTTCGCCAAAAGCAGTAGCAAAAAATCCAAAGGATATTAAAGTATTGCCACCTAAACCCGTGGTATTACCTAAAATAAATACTAAATCGTCGAGGAAATACCAGCCCGATTTTACAAAGTCTATTTTAGACCCAGCTAAAGGATTTGATTTAGGTGCACCTATTGTTCGCTATAGCGATACAGACCTTTCTGAATTCAGGGATTTGATACAACGTAAACTGGAAGCCGCCAAAAAAGAATTAAACTATCTACAAGGCCTTATTACCCGTAAAGATGATATGGGCGGAGACGAAACCGACAACCGCTACATGACCATGGAAGACGGAAGCCTAAGCATGGAAAGGGAACAACTAAGCCAAATGGCAAGCCGTCAAATAACTTTTATTGACCACCTGGAAAAAGCATTAATGCGTATTGAAAATAAAACTTACGGAATTTGCAGAATTACAGGCAAGCTTATAGACAAAGCAAGGCTTAGAGCAGTGCCTCATGCAACGCTAAGTATTGAAGCCAAAATGGGACAAGTAAAATAACCAACCTGATTTTTATAAATTGATGGGGAATTGCCAAATGCGGTTCCCTATTTTTATTTTACCTCCTGCATATCCACCAGCTTTTTATACACTCCGTTGCCAGCAATTAATGCTTCATGGGTGCCCCGTTCGGCAATAACGCCCTTTTGCAATACAATTATTTCATCGGCATGGCGTATTGTACTTAACCTATGGGCAATAACAATAGAAGTACGGTGGCTCATTAAATTATTTATTGCATCCTGCACCAACCTTTCGCTTTCAGTATCCAAAGATGAAGTGGCTTCATCTAAAATTAAAATGGGTGGGTTTTTTAGTACCGCCCTTGCAATCGTTAAGCGTTGCCTTTCGCCGCCACTTAACTTCATACCACGGTCACCAATATTTTCCTGGTAACCTTTTTCTTTTCTCAAAATAAATTCGTGGGCATTAGCAATAGCTGCCGCTTTCTCAATTTGTTCCGGCGTAGCGCCTTTCATTCCCAAAGCAATATTTTCGGCAATGCTGCTATTAAAAAGAATGGGCTCCTGTGTAACAATGCTTATAAAATTTCGTAACGATTGCAACGAATAATCTTTTATATTAACGCCATCAATAAGTATTTTACCACTGCTTACATCATGAAACCGGGGAATAAGATCGGCAAGGGTAGATTTACCGGCGCCGCTACTGCCCACCAATGCAATGGTTTGCCCTTTTTTAATAGTAAGGTTTATATTTTGCAGGATGTTTACATCTTCGTATTTAAACCCAACATTTTTAAACTCAATCTGATGTTTAAAATCTTCCATAACCAGTCCATTAAGGTTATCATCAACAACAATTGGTGCGTTCATTATTTCTTCAATTCGGTCTGCGGCAGCTGCTCCTTTACGCATATTGGTAAATAAAGTAGAGAGCGATTTTGCGGGGTTTATAATCATATAAAAAAGCCCGAGGTAACCTAAAAAAGCTGCGCCATCCAAATCTATTTGTTCGCCAAGCACCAGGTAACCGCCATACCCCAAAATGGCGCAAAACAAAGCAATACCAAGTACTTCACTTAAAGGAGAAGCCAGGTCTCTTCTCTGTGAAATAAAGTTCCTGCTGGCCAGCAACTCATTATTTTGCTGGTTAAACTTTTGCCGCAATAATTTTTCTGCATTAAAAGCCTTAATTACCCTTAAGCCACCAATGGTTTCATCAATGGTGCTCATTACTTCCCCATATTTTATGGCAAGCACACCTGACTGGTGCTTGAGGGTTTTTGAAATTCGGCCAATTACAAAACCCATAACGGGAATCAACAATAATAAAAACAAAGTAAGTTGTGCGCTTATAAAAAACAATGTAGCCAGGGTAAAAATAATAGTAAGCGGCTCCCTTATCCACCCTTCTACCGTGCCTACAATAGAAACTTCCACTTCTGATAAATCGGTAGAAAACCTGCTGATAATATCCCCTTTTCTTTTTTCCGTAAAAAACCCAATAGGCAAGGCAAGCACACGGTTATAAATATCTTCCCTCATATCATTTACTACCCTGTTCTTTAACGGGTTTAAAATATAAAACGAAAGGTATAAAAAAAGATTTTTTAAAATAATAAACAACATCATTAACACACAAATAATACCCAGTGTAGAAAGCTTTCCTTTACTGGCAATGGATTGCATGAGCCAATTATTTATAAACTGTATGGCTGCGTTTGAACTGCCTTTAGAAAGTGGGCTGCAGGCAACACATTGCGGATCGGGATTGGTAAAAATCAATTGTAAAAAAGGCATTAACATACCTATGGAAACAATTGAAAAAATTATACTCAACAGTATAAAAAGAAAATACAATACTATTTTACCCTTGTAAGGTTTTAAATACCCAAAAATCCTGGAATATTTCTTCATCTTTACAAAATCTGTATATAAACGGCAAAGTAACTAATTTTACAAAGATTAACACAAATGAATATGATAGAGGGAAAAAGACAAAAGCAGGTTGCTGCCGTATTGGAAAAAGAGCTAAACGATATTTTTCAACGCCTTAGCCTTTCTATGTTAAACGGTGGAATGGTTTCTATTGCATCGGTAAAAATTACCCCCGACCTTTTTGATGCACGTGTGTACCTGAGTTTTTATAAAATTGAAAACCCCGAAAATGCACTACAAACTATAAAAGACAGGGCGTGGGAAATTAAAAAAGAACTTTCTGCAAGGGTGCGCCACCAGCTAAGAAGTATGCCGCAGTTGAATTTCTTTTGGGATGATACTCTGGAATATGTGGAAAAAATGGAGAAGCTGTTTAAAGAAATCAAGAAACAAGATGGCAAGGAGTAAAATATATTAACGCCTGCACATGTATTTTAAATTTGCCTGGAGATATTTTAGGGCTAAAAAATCTGCCAATGCCATAAATATTATTGCATGGGTAACCACTGGCGTAATAGCTTTTGCCACATGTTGCCAGGTGCTGGTGTTAAGTGTTTTCAATGGGTTTGAAGGATTGGTAAAATCGCTTTACTCCACTTTTTACAGTGATGTAAAAATAGTGCCCCAAAAAGGGAAAACATTTTTATTGCCTGCCAATAAAATAAAGGCAATAAAAGACCTTGCTTTTGTTTACAATTTTTCTCTTATTGCCGAAGACAAGGCACTACTGCAAAATGAAGAAGCCAAAACACCCGTTATTATTAAAGGCGTTGACAGCAACTATAAAAAAATAAGTGGTGTACCGCAAAAATTAAGTTCTGGAATTTTTTCTATTGGCACAGCAGATAACCCAGGCCTCATAGTGGGCTATGGGGTACAAAATGCCGCCAATATTGTGGTGGACTCTGTTTTTGCTGCTTCAACCGTTACGGTTATCCTCCCCAAAAAATATATTAAAGGCAACGACCCTTTGGCATCTATAAGCGAAGGCAATGCAAAGGCAAAAGGCGTTTTTGCCATACAACAGGAATTTGATAATAACTATGCCCTTACCAATATTGATTTTGTAAAGCAGCAAATGAATTTTAAGGCCGATGAATTTTCGGCCATTGAAATAAAATTAAAAACGGGAACAAAGGAAAATGAAGCAAAAGGAAAATTGCAAAATATTTTGGGCAATAGTTTCTTAGTGCAAACCCGTTACGAGCAAAACACCGGGTTGTACAACAGCATGCGCCTGGAAAAATGGGCCATATTTGCCGTACTTACTTTAATATTGGTTATTGCCGCCTTTAATATGATTAGCGCTATTACCATGCTGGTTTTGGAAAAGAAAAAAGACATCAGCATATTGCGAAGCCTGGGCAGTACCAGGGCTTTTATACAAAAAATTTTTTTAAGCGAAGGCATTTTATTGGGAATTATTGGCGCAGGCATTGGCATATTTTTGGCAACGGTTATTTGCCTGCTGCAAATAAAATTTCATATTATTAAACTGCAGGGCGGTTCTTTTTTAATAGATTACTTCCCGGTAAAACTCCTGGCTGCTGATTTTCTGCTAGTGGCAGCTACAGCCTTATTCATTGCGCTAATAGCAGCATGGTATCCTTCGGTAAAAGCATCAAAGCAACCGATAGCCCTTAAATAAAAAAAACCGGCTTTGCCGGGAAAATATTTTTTGTTAACTGTGAGGCTGTATTAATTCTCGAACCTGATTTCCTGCAACCATTGTTTGTCGCCTTTATTCTTCATAAAAAAAGTTGTCCTGAACTTTGCATTTTTCGTTTCCAGTGTGCCAATGCAATATTCCGAGCCCCCTTTTTCACCCTGGTGCAACACCTTAAATGAGACCACCGGGTTGCTGTAAAAAAAGTCTTTTAAAATCATTTCTGCCTGGCTTTTACTGTAAGTACTGGATTTCCCAGGCAAAACCATTTCTACACTATTATCAAAATATTTTGCTACCGATGCTGCATCACCATTATTTATAGAACGTACCACATCCAGCAAACTTGTGGAAACTGTAAATGCAGTAAGCATCAAAAAAAGGACAGAAATAAATAATGAGCGTTTCATATGTTTTAATTTCCGTTGTTTAAAAAAGGCTAAAAGCGTGCCAAATAGCCCATAACTAAAAGTTATATTATTGATAACGGAAATATGCTTATGATATTGGATGCAAATCAATAGTTTTGTAAACTATTTTAAGTGTTATATAAACTGTTTTAAATGAACGACAAGAAAATAATTTTAATTATTATGGATGGCTGGGGACTTGGAAAAATTAAAAAAAGCGATGCTATTCAACATGCAAAAGTGCCATTTGTTGATTCTTTATATAATCAATATCCCAATAATACACTTGTTGCCTGTGGCCAGGCAGTAGGGCTGCCCGATGGCCAAATGGGCAATAGCGAAGTAGGGCATTTAAACCTTGGCGCCGGCCGCATTGTTTACCAGGAGTTGGAAAGGGTAAACCAGGCAATAAAAACCGGTGAACTCCAAAATAATCCTCAAATTTTAGCAGCAATAAACTATGCACAACAAAACAATAGAAAACTCCACCTGCTGGGCCTTTTAAGCGATGGCGGTGTGCATTCCCATATCCATCACTTAAAAGCCATAGTATCGGTATGTGCACAAAAAAAATTACAAAATGTGTTTGTGCATGCATTTACTGATGGCAGGGATACCGATCCAAAAAGCGGGATGGGATTTATAGGCGATTTACAAAATCATTTAAATAAAACAACAGGAAAAATTGCTTCGGTAACCGGAAGATATTTTGCCATGGACAGGGATAAAAGATGGGAGCGCATAAAAATTGCTTATGAAGCTTTGGTAAACGGTACCGGTGCAGCAAGCAATAATATTTTAGAAAGCATACTGGCTTCTTACCAAAGCAATGTTACCGATGAGTTTATAATGCCCATTATAAATACCGCCTGCAATGGTAAAATTGAAGCCCATGATGCCGTAATATGTTTTAATTTTCGTACCGACCGTTGCCGGGAAATTACACAAGTGCTCACACAAAAAGATATGCCGGAGTACCAAATGAAAACTTTGCCGCTCCAGTATACTACCATGACGGTTTACGACCATACTTTTAAAAATGTTAATACCGTTTTTCAAAACGATGATTTAAAGCAAACGCTGGGAGAAGTATTATCCGCAGCCGGTAAAACACAATTAAGAATTGCCGAAACAGAAAAATATCCGCATGTAAGTTTTTTCTTTAGTGGCGGAAGGGAAGTACCTTTTGAAGGAGAAAAAAGAATAATGATACCATCGCCCAAAGTGGCAACATACGATTTACAACCACAAATGAGTGCGCCGGAAGTAACAGAAGCCGTGTTAAAAGAAATCAACAATAATCCACCCGATTTTATTTGCCTCAACTTTGCCAATGCAGATATGGTGGGGCATACCGGTGTATGGCCTGCCATTATTAAAGCGGTGGAAACAGTGGACCATTGTGTAGCACAGGTTGTAAAAGCTGCTTTAGAAAAAGATTATTGTATTTTTCTTACGGCCGACCATGGCAATGCCGATTTTGCCATTAATGAAGATGGCTCACCCAATACCGCACATACATTAAACTTAGTGCCTCTTTTTGTAATAGATAAAAACTGGAAAGGAAACGTTCAGCCAGGTAAATTAGGCGATATTGCCCCAAGCATTTTAACCATGATGGATATTCCTGTACCTGCAGCAATGACAGGAAATGTTTTAGTAAAATAATAAATTAGCTTTCCTGCTAGAGTTATAAATTTAATAATAAATAATATTATTATCTATATTTTTCTTTTTATCAATCTTTAATATTCGTTTCTGTATCGTTTAATTGAAATAGTACCATGCAGCATATCGTATGGTATTTATGTCTAACTTTAGGGTGTAGCAATCCAAAAAAATTTATGACCATAGAGCAAATGCTTTCAGGATGCATTGCCAACAATGCTGCGGCACAGGAAGCGCTTTATCACCGCTTCAGTCCTAAAATGCTGGGAGTATGTTACCGCTTTGCCAAAAACCGGGAAGATGCAGAAGACATGCTCCAGGAAGGTTTTATAAAAGTATTTATGCAAATACAGCAGTTTAGGGGCGAGGGTTCGCTGGAGGGATGGATACGCCGCATTGTGGTACACACCTGCATCAATATCCTTAAAAAGAACAAAAAATTTAACGAAAGCGTGGATATAATCCATGCAAACGGATTAATGGGTAAAGATGATTTTATTCCTTCTATTATCCAGGCAAAACAAGTTGTGGAATGTATCAGGGCTTTACCACTGGGGTATAAAACAGTGTTGAATTTATATGCACTAGAAGGGTTTTCTCATAAAGAAATAGGTGAAATATTAGATATAGAAGAAAGTACCAGCCGCAGCCAGTACACCCGTGCCAGGATAATGCTGGAAGATATGCTGGTGAAGAAAAATATCATTCATAAAAATACCATAAAATTAAAAGCACTTAGAGCCGTGCAATAGTGCTTTTGCATTACCGGTTATAACGCTTAATGTGAAGATGGAAAAGAAATTTTATAACGAAGATTTTGAACAGTTCCTAAGAGAGAGTGTAGAAAGCTTTCAGATGTTTCCCTCAAGGAAGGTTTGGTATGGAATTTATAACGACCTCCATCCGTCCAAAAAATGGCCTTCGCTGGCAATTACTTTATTACTGGTTTCTGCCGTTTTATTCTTAGGCATTTCCAACAATAATTCTATAAACAGGGATACACAAAAAAAATCGGCAACACTATTGCGTCCTCAACACAAAAACACTAAAGACCATAATAGCAGCCCGTTAATTGCAGCAATAAATAATCAAAAAAACATTTTCTACATTTCCCAAAACCCTATTACTGAAAATAGGGTTACCATTAAAGATCAATTGCCACAACAACAGCAAGGCAACGTATTTGCAACATCCGGAAATGCAACTGCAACCCTACTTGTTGAAATTCCACAGCAATTAGAAACAGGAGCCATACTTGCCCCTATGGCAGAAAGAAATACCCAGACTATAGTATTATTAAAAGAAACAGGCGCTACAACAAATACACGGGCACAATCTGCCGAAACTGCTGAAGAAGATAACGAAATCATCGGCAATAATTTTGTCTCAGCAAATATTGAAACCCAGCAAACAAGCTTGGCCAATTTACCCTTGCAGCAAAATGTAAAAAAACCTTTGGCAGAAAAAACATACGCTTTGCAAAAAGAAGAAGACCGTAAATGGGTGGAAAACTATGCTTTTTATAATAAGCCTGCACAAAAAAGATGGAAATCCAGGTCGTTACTTTCTTTTTATATAACTCCATCTGTTGGGTTCAGGACTTTTGAAGCAAAAAACAATTTACAGCCAAGCAATTCTTCAATTACGGTTAACAACAATAGCTTTAACCGTGATATTAAAGATTACATCAGCCAGGCTTCTGCCGTAAACCTTGAAGTAGGCTCCATGCTTCTTTACAGCCTTTCAAAAAATATTAGAATAAAAGCTGGCTTGCAGTTTAATTTCAGCAACTATTTATCTTTTGCAGAGCAGCTATCCCACACTACACAAACTACGTTATTGTTAAAAACCGACAATGGACAAATTGATGAAGTGCCGGTTACTACTATGTATAAAAACAATTACAGCAACCCTTATGCACTAAGCAGAATCAATAATAAATCCCTCCAGTTATCTGTACCCATTGGCGCCGAATATAAAGTAGCCGGTAACAAAAAACTTAAATGGTACACTGGCGCAACCATACAACCTACTTTAATTACAGGTGGCAATGCTTATGCCATTTCTGCCGATAAAAGGTATTATGCTGAGTACTCATCTTTATTGCGTAAATTAAATGTAAATACGGCTGTTGAAACCTATTTAAGTTATACAACTGCTAATGGTGCATCGGTAATTGTGGGCCCGCAGGTAAGGTACCAGTTGTTTTCCAGCTACATCAACCGTTACCTCTACTCCGAAAAAAGGTACAATGTGGGTATTAAAATCGGCTTTACTACAAATTTTTAATTCTTTTAAGCAGCTATCGGCAAAGCTTTGTGCTTAATTTTGCAAAAAAGTTTTATGAAATATTGGAATTTACCAGTTGCATCAACCTGCATCTTATTGGTATCCTGTTTGCAACAACAAGCGCCAAAAATAATTTCTGTAACAGCAGATTCAACTACTGCCACTATAAAACCAGCAAAAAAAGACAGTAACTACTTTCCCGTAACGGCCTACCTTAAAGGGCAAATTGCCTCCATCAAATCGGGGAATATAAATCCGTTGCAAGTAGTAAAGCAAGGCGCCAAAACAGATTCATCATGGCTTAAAACAGCCCAGTTGGAAGAAAGCTTAAGCGAATTTTTAACGCCAGAAATTGATACCGTAAATATGAAGGCGCTTTTTTCTCAAAATTCTTTCCTTGATCAAACCATTAATGCCTTCACCTTTACCTACGACCCAATAGTTGCTTTGCCAGATAGTATAGCATTTAAGCATTGGGATGTATATATTGACCCTGAAAAATCAACGGTAAGCAAAGTATATTTAATAAAAAATAAAGATGGAGGAAAACGCCTATTGCAATTAACCTGGCGCAATAACAGCTCTGCAAAAATTGTAAGTATTCTCAACAAGCCCGATGGCAGCAGCGCAATAGAAAAAGAAACTACCATTACCTGGAACTTTAATTAGGATGAAACCTGTAGAATATTCTAAAATATCAGGGAGCATACCAACGGCGCCGGGCATCTATAAATATTTTGATGTCAATGGTAAATTAATGTATGTAGGCAAGGCCAAAAATTTAAGAAAAAGAGTGAGTAGCTATTTTGTTAAAAACAAAACAAGTTATAAAACCATAGAGCTGGTTCGCCGCATACACAAAATTGAATTTACTATTGTAAACAATGAACAGGATGCTTTTTTGCTGGAAAACTCCCTCATAAAAGAATACCAGCCCATTTTTAACATCAACCTCAAAGACGATAAAACTTACCCTTTTATAGTGGTTAAAAAAGAACCCTTCCCCAGGGTTTTTTTTACCCGTAAAAAAATTGCCGATGGCTCCACTTATTTTGGGCCCTATACTTCGGTAAGTAAAGTAAGGGAGTTGCTGGAATTAATTAAACAAAATATACCGCTACGTAACTGCAAGCTCAATTTAAACGAAAAAAATATTAAGGCCGGCAAGTTTAAAGTATGCCTGGAGTACCACCTGGGCAATTGCAAAGGCCCTTGCGAAGGCCTGCAAAGCGCCGAAGATTATGCCGAAGGTATTGCCCAACTGAGCCATTTACTAAAAGGAAACCTTCAACCGGTTTTTCATTATTTAAAAGAACAGGTAAAGCAACACAGCAATAATTTAGCTTATGAAAAAGCCGCTTATTATCAAAGTAAAATTAACGACCTTAAGAATTATCAATCTTCCTCTACCGTTGTAAATACCCGTACCGGAACCGTGGATGTATTTAGCATTATGGAAGAAGAAAACACGGTTTTTATAAATTACCTTGCCGTAAACAATGGTACAATTATTCAAACCAAAACCATTACCCTGCAAAAAAAGCTGGAAGAAACGCCGCAGGAAATTTTACCTTTAGCAATTGCCAGCCTAAGAAAAACTTTTGAAAGCGAAGCCAAAGAACTTATACTACCTTTTAATTTAGCGTATCCGGAAGAAGGAATAAAGATTACCACACCAAAAGCAGGCAATAAAAAAAAGTTGCTTGATTTATCTTTAAAAAACACACAGTTTTATATACAGGATTATAAAGCAAAAAAAGCATTGCAACTCATAGCGCCTACTCCAAATGATTCCCTGGGGTATTTAAAAGAACTGCAGCAAAACCTTTCCTTACCTGCATTACCGCTGCATATTGAATGTTTTGATAACTCCAATTTTCAGGGTAGTTACCCGGTTGCCGCAATGGTGTGTTTTAAAAATGGCTTACCAAGTAAAAACGATTACCGGCATTACAATATAAAATCGGTAAAAGGCATTAACGATTTTGCCTCAATGGCAGAAGTGGTTCACAGGCGTTATAAAAGATTATTGGCAGAGCAACAGGAACTTCCTCAACTGGTGATTATAGACGGTGGCAAAGGCCAGTTAAGCGCAGCATGGCAAAGCATAATGGAATTGGGTTTAACCGGTAAAATGACTTTAGTGGGCCTGGCAAAAAAACAAGAGGAAATTTTTTTTATTGCTGATAATGAACCCGTGCATTTACCCTGGGATAGCGAAAGCCTTAAACTGGTAAGGAGAATAAGAGATGAGGTACACAGGTTTGGTATAAGCTTTCATCGCAACAAAAGAAGTAAGGGCGCTTTTAATAATGAGCTGGATGGTATTAAAGGCATAGGCAAGCAAACCATTGATGCGTTATTGAAACACTTTAAATCTGTAAAAAAAATAAAAGCAGCTTCGCTGGAAGAGTTGAAGAAAATAACCGGCGCTGCAAAAGCTGCATTAATTAAAGAAAATAGTTAAAAAAAAAAGGGCCAGGATAGAAATCCAGCCCGTTTTTAAAATCCAATATCCTATGAAAAACCGATGTAAAAGTATAGGGGAATGGCATACCAAACAATACCCAATTTTAGGTATTTTATGAATATTTTACCTGCAAAAAATAAAAAATCCCCGAAAACGGGGAGTTTTAGTAATTATATATTTATTAATATTAATAACTCCAGAGATCCTGCTCGTAGTTAAATACCTTTTCTTTAATGTTTTCGCCTTCGAGCAATTGAAGAATTGGGTTGGTTTCAAAACCTTTATAATTGGCAATATTCAGGTTGTAGGGATTATCCAACGTAGTTTTAATAATACGGCCATAAAACATACGGCTTTCAAAAAGCTCTTCCCAGCTCATTCTTGCACCATAGTTTTTACCGTTATATACTTCGTACTTGGCAAATATTGATCTCATATCGGGGTAGTAAACCCAAAAAAGTTCCGACTCACCAATATCCAATCCTTGCGGGGTAATTACCCTTTTAACCGGTGCAATTCCTAAAATCCTCCAAAAAAGGCGTGAGCTTTCTTTATCGAAAATCACTTCTTCTTTTATGCGGAACTTATAGATAGAATCGAGGTTAATTTCATTACGCATTTTCTTGGTGCCAATTAGTTCACCGTTTTCGTTATACTGAGGAACCTCTACTTCTGGACCGGCAACTACTTTTGCCACTTCAGAAACGGTCATTGGTGTGGTAAACCTGTCATCCATACTATTGAAAACAGTTACGGCGCTATCTTGTATAGCCTGTAGCAATATGGAAATAAAACGCTGGTTGCCGTTATCTTCATCCATAGAATAGCGGAAAGGCAGGTTTATTTTTTCCCTCGAATCAATTTCTCTCCATATCTTATGGCGATAAACGGCATCGTCGGCACGCAGGTGTTCATAAGGCAAAGGCGTACGATCCCTAAGTTCTGAGGTTTCTACAGCCTCATCAGGGCGAAGGGATTTTGCCACTTTTTTAATAGGAAGTGTATCTATTTCTACAGGCGCCTGCACCACAGCCACGGTATCAATTGTTGCCGTTGTGGGCTGAATTTTTGCCTTTGTTTTTGTTTTTGTTGTACGCTTGGTAGAGCTACGTTTTTTAGGCCCTTTCTTTTTCTTTTGCTGGGCAAATGCCGTATCGGCAATACCGCCAAAAATTACAGCAAACAACAAAATTTTCCATAATTGCTTTTTCATAGTATTTTATTAAAATATTAATAAAGGGTTATTGATCTTTCATCAATAGACCGTACACCATCCGGACCCTGAACTTTAATGTTTACAAATGTTATTGAAGAACCCGGGCCGCACCTTGCCATTTGTGCTTTAATTGAGATAAGGTTGTTATTCGTAATAGACCCCTGTTGAACACTCGGAAAATTAGCGCCGGAAAAATATACATTGGCACTAACGATATTAAACTTCAGGTCAAAATCAAAATTTTCCAGTTCTGCACGGCAAAAATCCTGGTTTTTAAATTCAATAGCAGGAACACGGGCCTTACCGGTACCAATTTTAAAAATAGGATCAGGAATTCTTTTTACCCTAAATTCAAAAGTGGAAGGTTTGCCATCGGCAGTAACGGTTATGCTTGCTTTACCAAGCTGGGATACCTTTACCGTTCTGTTTGATCCACTGCCGCTTATTGCACCGCCGCTCATGGTTACGTTTGTTTTATCCCAGCCTGTAGGCGAACCAATGGTAACCGGGTTGTCTACGCCAATATAAAACACGTTCATTTTGTCCAGCATTACGGCTGCTCCGCCGGGGGTGCCAATGGTATATTCTACTTCTTTGGTTTCTACTTTTTCGTTACCATCCTGGTCTTTATAGCGTATGGTTACCGGTACTTTTCTAATTCCCTGGCCGGAGGCCTGGAATTTATAGATACCCTGTCCATCTACAGTAGGTACAGATGCGCCACCAATTGTTATTTGAGGAGCAGCACCAGAGCTGTAAGCGCCAATTCCTGCGGTAATGGTTACTTCCTGGCCGGGCATTACATAATTAGAACTTTGGCCAAGCAACACACCCGTTTTATCGAACCTTACTTTTACTTCACCTACTTTATTATGGCAGTAGGATACAATTTCATGCTCAGAGTTTTTTACATTGTTTTGAAATTTGCTGAGCAAGGTAAGCGCTGCCACTGTTGGCGTCATGTGAAAAAAGGCTTCGGTAAACCCCTTGGCTTTACCATCCTGCCCAACCTGCGGCGAGGTATCCACCGGGAAGTTTTTTTCAAATTCAGTTTTAATCGAAGGGTCAATGTTGAGCATTGCCGCTTTATATTCTTTTAATTTCTTTTCCAGTTCCGGGCCCTTATTGCTTCCGCCGGGGCCACTACCAAATAAACGGGTTGCTGCTTCAAGGTCGTCTTCCTTATATTGTTCAGCACCATCTACCAGTTTTAAGTCTGCTTCTTTCTTTAAATCTGCTTTCAATTGATTAATATACGTATCCATTTCTGCAGATAGCTTTTTTGCCAATTCAGCTTTTTCGTTCCAGAGTTTTGCTTTTTCGGCAGTTGTAGGGTCGTTTACTTTGCTTAGGAGAGATTTATACAACACATCATTTGACTGAGTGATGCTAGCGTTAGATACACCCAGGCTTTTATCCACCACTTTAAAAGCGTTGAGAATTTCGGATGATACGTTTAATGCAAGTAGCGCTGTAAGCACCAAATACATCAGGTTGATCATCTTTTGCCTGGGCTCTTTAGGTAAAGCCATGTTTTATAAGAATTATATTTTATGAATATTGTTTGGACATTTAAAATGATTAGCGGCCTTGCATTGCATTCAGCATATTTCCATAAACTGAATTGAGCTTGGTTAGGTTGCCGGCTAAAGCGCTGATTTGGTCTTTTGCTTTGTTGGCATCATCTACGCTGCTCATCATGGCCTGGCTTGCTTCTGCCATTCTACCATAGAAGCTGTTTAATGCTTTAAGGTGGTTATTGCTTTCTTTTAATTCCAGTTCATAAATAGTATTTAATGAACCCAGGTTTTTGGTTAATACCTGCACTTGTTCATGAAAACCCCTTGCACTTTCTGAGGCATTATTGAACGAAGCCATGGTATTGGCGCTATTGTTAAATGCTGTAGCCATTGTTCCTATTGCCGCAGTAGCTTCTTTTGTTTTGGAGCTAAAGTCGCCTGTAGATTTTACTACATCGCTCACATCGGAAATACCGTTAACGGTAGTGCCCAGTTTTTGAAAGCCTTCGCTCAATTTTTTTAGGTTCGTTGGGGTAATTTCTGCATCCTGCAGCATTTTATCTAAATTATTTAAAGCCGGGTTACCTACGGATACGGCTTTATGCACATTTCCTTCGTATTCTTCCTTCACTGGCGAGTATATCATATACAAAATACCATATAACAAGAAAACGCCACACTCGGTATAAAGGCCAATTTTTAGCCAAAGGTCTGCAATGGGAGTATGCAGAATTTTTTGAAGCGCACCAAAAATTACTGCTGCAGCGGCAACCGATACTGCAACGTCCATCCATTTGCTAATGTTTGAAGGAATTTTAACTGACATTTGTTTTGATTTAAATTTTTACGGGAATTGTTTAGAAATTAAAATATAAACTCTTTAGTTTGGGGTAATAATAACCCATTTCATTTTACTAAAATGGGTTATCAATAAAATTATGTTTCTTTAAAATTGTACTCTATAGAAGAAAGATTTTTCTTACTTGCGTTTTGATTGGGAAGGAGGAAGGTCAATTACACACCTGAATCCGATATACGATTTTGCAGTGTCCTGGTATTCATAAGCACGGGTACCAGTTTGCAGGAAGTAACCCACATCTTTCCAGCTACCGCCACGAATTACTTTACGTTTCATACGTGGAGGGTCAGAATCTTTTGCGGTATATCGTACATCCGGGTTCATATCGTGCTGGAAGTTATAACTTCCTTCGTAATAAAGTGAAGAAGTCCATTCTGCAACGTTACCAGCCATATTATACAATCCGAAATCATTGGGCCAGTATGCATCTGCCCTTACGGTGTATAATCCGCCATCTTCGGGATAATTACCACGGCCGGGTTTAAAGTTGGCCAGTAAACATCCTTTTTTATTCCTCAGGTATGGTCCGCCCCAGGGGTAAGGAGCTTGTGAACGTCCGCCACGTGCTGCATATTCCCATTGTGCTTCTGTAGGAAGACGAAAATCTGATTCTGCAGTTCTCTTTTTACTTTCCAAAAAGGAGTTGAGGAAATTTGTCCTCCATTCGCAGAAGGCCGTAGCTTGTTTCCAGTTTACACCAACTACAGGGTAATTGCCATAAGCCGGGTGGTTAAAATATTTTTTTGCCATTGGCTCGTTGTAAGAGTAGGCAAAGTCCCTTATCCAGCAAAGTGAATCGGGATAAACAGGTATTTGTTGTTTTACGATGAATGCAGAACGGGGCACGGTTGCGTCCCTGTTTTGGGCTGCTGCTTTAAAATTAAACACTTCCGATTGGTAAACAATTTTATTGGCATCTAATTCTTTTTTGCCAAAAATCCTGTTTTCGGGTGTTACAATTATGGCTTCAATTTTTTCAATTGTAGCTTTATCGCCCCACTTGATGGTTTTTGCTTTTGTCCAGTCTATATATTCGTTACCATCGGAACCTTGTTTAACAAAGCCCATAAGTTTAGCACCAATGGAATCCCTTACCCAGTTGGTAAACTGGCGGTATTCATTATTGGTAATTTCAGTGGCATCCATCCAAAAGCCGCTGATAGAAACCTGCTTGTTTCTTGCTGTGTAGGCGTAGTTTACATCTTCATCACTTGGGCCCATATGGAAAGTTCCTGGGGGAATATAAACCATGCCGGGAGGTTTCGTTAAACTCCATCTACTTCCTGGGGCAACACCATGCAACTGGCCATCATTGGGCAGTGATCCCGATTTCTTTTTTCCGCTGAGCATTTTACAACTGCTAACAGATGCTGCTACAGTCACTACTGCCAATGCGTAGATTAAGCGATTGTTCATTGTTTTTTAAACTTTGAGGGTAAAAGCAAATGTAATGGATTATTTCGATTCCAAATCCCAGCCAAAACCTATTTTGGGGATTTTTTTTACTGAACACATTACACCTATCCTTTTTGAAACGCCGAAATTATTTAAATATTGTGAAATTCCAATCATCCTTTATTAAATTTTAGCAATTTCAAAGCGTCGGCAACAGATTTAACCGGCCTTTCACAACTATAGTTTCGGCAAACATATATATATGTATCGTTTTTGTTTACGGGTTTATTACTCAGTAAAGGTAAATCCCCGGCTTTACCTCCCTGGAGTACTTTATTAGGAACAAAATAGTATAGAATTTTTTTTAATATATTTAAATAACTTTCTCCGACAATGGCTACCTCATTTAATCCAATAGCAAGCCGTTGTAATTGTACTGCCCAGTATGCAAACGAAGCAGGATAATCTTTTATAACTTTATGCAGGGAGCTAATCATATTTACTGCTCTTTCTTTGTAGGCTGGAATATTAAAAACTATGGACAGGTAGATTAGGTTTTCTGCCATTACCGCATTGGAAGAAGGCATTACGCTATCATAAACTTCTGTTTTTCTCACCAGTATGTCCTGTTGCAATTTTCCCGTAAAGTAGAAAAAAAGATTTTGTTCATCTGAATAGTTCTCTATTACATATTTAAGGTAAAAATGTGCCTGGTGCAGATATTGCTCATCACCTGTTATTTCCTGCAGGCTGATGCAGGCTTTAATAAAATATGCATAATCATCCAAAAAAGCCAAAAATTTTGAAATGCCATTTTTGCTGGTATGCAATAAGCCCCCGTTTTTGCCTTTAAAAGCAGTTTCTAAAAATTGAAACAATTCAATTGCCTTCACTTTAATTTCATCTTGCTGTGTTGCGGCAAATGCTTTGCAATAAGCCGTAACCAGTAAAGCATTATAGCTTAAAATAATTTTATCATCGGTGCCCGGTTTTATTCTTTTGTTTCTATTACTTAAAAGAATAGTATTGCATTTTTCGATTTTTTCAAAAAGGGTTTGGGTAGACAGACCTACTGATCCGGCAAATGCACTCATGGGTTGGGAAACGTGTAAAATATTTTTCCCTTCCCAGTTCCCTTTATTTGAAATGTTGAAATAGCTACAATAAAGTGGGGCATCCTCTTTTAGCAATCGTTCAATTTCCTTTTTGTTCCAAACATAAAATTGCCCTTCAATGCCTTCACTATCTGCATCCAATGCCGTATAATAGCCACCCTGTGGATTTTTTAATGTAGTTTCTAAAAATGTATCCATATGCCGTATATAATACAGGTATGAATTATTTTTGGTAGAAAGATAAATATCGGCCAGGTTTTGTAGCAATAATGCATTATCGTACAACATTTTTTCAAAGTGCGGAACGAGCCATTGTGCATCGGTACTGTACCTTGCAATACCTCCACCTAACTGGTCGTAAATACCGCCCTTCAACATTTTTTCCAGAGAAAAGTTTACATGTGCAATTGATTTTTCATCCTTAAAAAAACAGGCATGCTCCAGCAAAAACTGTAAGGAAAACATTTGTAAAAATTTTGGTGGTTGTCCAAATCCTCCCCATTCTGCATCACTATTTTTCAATAAATTTTCGGCAATAAGCAAGCAGATTTTTTCAGAAAAAATTTCGTTGTGTTTTGTGGGCACTAAATTTTGAATGGCACCGCTGATATTTGAATTTTGGATATGACTTACCAAATTATCGGCTTGTGCCGTGGCTTCATGCTTTTTGTTATTCCAGATATCTGTAATTGCATTTAATACATCGGTCCAGGAGCTGCGGTTATATAATTTTTGCGGCGGAAAATAAGTGCCCCCATAAAAAGGCCGGGCACCCGGAGTAAGAAAAACATTGAGTGGCCAGCCTCCGCTACCGGAAATTGCCTGTACGGCATCCATATAAAAATGGTCCAAATCGGGTCTTTCTTCTCTGTCAATTTTTATACAAATAAAATTTTTGTTCATAATGGCTGCAACTGCTGCATCTTCAAAACTTTCATTTTCCATTACATGGCACCAATGGCAGGCAGAGTATCCAATACTGACTAAAATGGGCTTATCTTCTTTTTTGGCTAATGCCAATGCTTCGTTTCCCCAAGGGTACCAGTCCACTGGATTGTGTGCATGTTGCAACAGGTAAGGGCTGCTTTCATTTATTAATTTATTTGGCATTACTAAAATTACTAAAAATAAAAATGCAACCTGATGGGGTTGCATGGAAAGAAAAGACTAAGAAAATTATTTTTTGGGCTTTGAAAGTAAGTATTTTTCCAAAGCGCTGATCATACTTGGAGTTTGCGGCAAAGGGGCTTTAATTTCCAGTACCAGTCCGGCATCTTCGGCAGCTTTAAAAGTATTGGCGCCAAAAGCGCCTATTTTAGTACCGTTTTGCTTGAACGAAGGAAAATTTTCCATGAGGCTTCTCACACCGCCGGGTGTAAAAAAACAAATTACATCATAATTGCGCTTTACCACATCCTTTACATCATTGCTGATAATTTTATATAAAACCGGAGTGGCATATTCGCAATGGTTGGCTTTGAGCAGATTGGTTATTTCGCTATCAAAAGTTTCGGAACAGGGATAAATAAATTTTTCATTATCCTTATGTTTATTGATTACGTCAAACAAACTTTTATTGGTACCATCTGCGCCGTAAAAAACTTTACGTTTCCTGTACAAAATAAATTTTTGCAGGTATAAGGCCACGGCTTCGGTTATGCAAAAATATTTAGTATCCTGCGAAACCGATATTTTCATTTCTTCACAAATGCGAAAAAAATGATCAATGGCATTTCTGCTGGTGAAGATAACAGCGGTAAAAGCCGAGAAGTCAATTTTTTGTTTTCGAAAATCTCTTGCCGGGATACCTTCAACAACAATAAAGGGAAAAAAATCAAGGGTTAAATTATATTTTAGCGCAAGATCAAAATAGGGAGACTTGGAGCCTTCAGGTTTCGGCTGGGTAATTAATATGCGTTTAATCATTTTAGCAGGCAAATGGAGCAAGGTTTCCGGTTGTTTAGGCATTTTTCCTTAAAATGGTAAGCAAAGTTATGAATTTACTTTTAAAAAAATCACAATTGATTTATAAATAAGCATTACCGGAAGCACCTCCAGGGAAAACACGTATAATAAAAAATGAAACAATTTAAAACTCAAGCGGTGTTGCAGCAAGCCATACGAGCGAACAAAACGCATGAGCAGCAAAAGGCCAATTACAATTAATGAAACAAGTAGGGCAATGGCGGTAATTTTTTTTTCTGCAAAAGCCATTATTACCACAAAAGGTAAGAGGCTAATGCCCCAAATTTTATTGATAAGAAAAATATTAAAAATATAAATGCCGGCTTCTTCTTCGTATCCAGTGATCCACCCTGCAAAAGAGAGCACCAAAAATTTTACCAAGTACACTAAAGCCAATATTCCTGTACTGCTTATAAAAAAAATCCATAGTTGCCCGCTACCTGCCCAGCCAATATATTCAAACAACAATGCAAAATAAAAGCCGGTAACAAATAAAAAGAAAATATTAAAAAGCAGGGAAGCCAGTTTATTTTGCTGCAATTGATCTATGAGCTGGCTTTGTCGCAATGAAGTATTAAAAAACACACTGAACATGATAGAGGTATATTTTGAAAAGGCCGTTTTCAAAATACCGAATATTAAAAGCAGGGCGGCAATTAAATAAAAAACAGCATCGGTGTTTTGCCATTTTCTTAGGTACTGTGGAAGCTCAAGCTGTGGATTTTTTTTCTTTGTTAATTTATTAACTACCGTTAAAGTTTGTAAGGTATCCTTTACTTTTTTTGCTGAATCTATACCAATATAATGTACCGAATCCAGTAATCCCTTAGAGGAATCAACTTTTGGTGCAAGGCTATCGGCAATATTACGTTGGCTGCTATCCATTACCTGTGCATGTATGGTTAAACACCAAAAAAGCATTATCAAAAAACAGAAAGGCTTCATTAACTGGAAAATTATTGGCAAAAGTAACGGCATGTTTTTAAAAATAATTGATATAGCCAAAGTGTATTTTTGAAGCAGAGCGGAGATTAAACTTTTGGTCGCTTCTATTACCAATTGCAAAACTCACATTAAGTAACCCAGCTTTTGTTTCGTAACTCATACCCAGGCCAACCCCGGTAAAACGGGTATTATTGTTTTGAAGTTGGTATTTGTTTTTCACAAAACCCTGGTCGGCAAAAATATACAAGTAAGAATTTAAGCCGGTAAGGTAGCGGTATTCTGCTGTGAAAACGTTGTACCAGCTTGCATAAATACTTTCTTCGTTAAAGCCACGCATGAGTTTATAACCACCCAGCAAAAAAAGCTCATTACGAAAAAGCGATGGGCTGCTATACAAGCCGGTTTTAAGCCCTGCTTTAAGTGTTGCCGATTTGCCCATGGGGAAAAAATGTGCCAGGTCTGCCTTGATCCTTATTTGGTAACTACGCAGTTTTATAGAATCATATAGCCCGGCATAATGATAGGCAGGGTCTTTAATGCTAAGGATTTCATTGCTTTTCCTGATATTCTTAATTCCTATTGCCGAGGTAATATTTATTTCATTTCCTTTACGGGGATTAAATTTATAATTAAGGTGCTGCCACTCATAACTTAATCCTGCATTTACCGAACGCACATCAATATTGGGTGGTAATTTTTTTTCTGCCTTTATTAAATTGGTATCAATGGCTCCTTCCAGCAGGCTGTTATTTTGCCATTGTACAAAAAGTTTACCGGTTTGGTTTAAACCCAAAAAATAACTGGTGCCCAGTTGGGCGCTCACCTGTATAAAGTTGGAATCTCTTTTATATAAATCAAAGAGGAAATTTAGGCCAAATGGGGAATTAAACAGAAAGGGCTGATCGAAGCCCAGGTTTAACCTGGGGGATTTGGGTTGCAACTGCTGCCATTTTAATAAAAAGGTTTCACCAAATAATAGCTGGTTTTTGAGGTTGAGGTTTACATCAGCAGTAACCTGCATTTTGCCAGTTTGCCCGGTAGCAGGCAATAATCCAATAAGTACATCTACCTGGTTGCTGCGCCGGGGCTCTAAAAATAAATTAAGTATAGAACCCGAGCCGAGCATAGAAACAGATGAAGGTTGCGAAACAATGAGATAAGGTAATTCCATGAGCCGTTTATCTACCTGCGCAAGTTTTGCTTTACTGTATATACTGCCATTGGAAATGAGCAGGAAATTTTGCAAAAATTTTTTACTAATTTTTAATTTCCCCAAATTACGTAAACTATCAACATGATAAAGGATGCCTTTATCTGCTTTTAAAAGCGCCTGCATGGTATTATCACCCAACTGTATGCTATCCATAAATACCGAAGCAAAGGGATGGCCATTATTATCATAGAAGCTTAACAATTTTTCACGGAGGCTTTGCAATTGATCAATATTAAACCGATTACCCAAAAACCATTGCTGGTTGTAGCCTGCAGCTTCAAGGGCATTGGGCTCAATATTTACCGGTGCAAGGTTCACCCATTTAAACTTTTGGCCTGTATATAGCATGATGCCGGTTGATGCGCTGTCAGCATTCCAGGTACTGTCAACCGAAGCTGAAGGGTAACCTTTTGCGGCAAGTAAAGAAGGTATTTTAGCAATATAAATTATGGCATCCGACTCTGAAAGAAAATAGTTTTGCAGGCCCTCTATAGCTTCATTAAACAAAGTATCTTTGCCTGCATTATGAAACTGTAATATATAAAGGCCCTGGTTTTTCTGGCCGAAAACAGGGAAACAAAAAAGCAGCAACAAAACCTGCAAAAGCAGTTTTTTATTATTTATCATTCTTTCAAAACGTAAATCTACAATCTTTGGCGGGTATTTATATTCATATCCCATTTTGCAAGCAAGCATGCACTTATTGTAATTTTCATTTTTCTACCCTGTATACTAACGCAGCGGAGATGGTAAATGGTATTGCCACAGAAATTTTATTACCCAATGAATTTATTGACCATTCCCAAACTATTGAAACCATATATTTTGGCGGCGGAACTCCTAGCATATTATCTACATCCTCTATTATACAATTACTGCTTTGCATCGAAAAAAAATTTACTATAACCGCAAATCCCGAAATTACCCTTGAAGCCAACCCGGATGATATTACTGCAGAAACATTAATATATTGGAAAAATGCAGGCATCAACAGGCTCAGTGTGGGTATACAATCCTTTGATGAGGAAGAACTTAAATGGATGAACCGGGCACACAATGCTTCGGAATCCATAAAATGTTTAGCAGAAATTAACGATGCAGGTTTTACTAACTATTCTGCTGATCTTATTTATGGGTCGGCAACACAAGGCAATAAACTATTCCCAAAAAATCTGGAGATTTTGTTTCAATATAAAGTTCCGCATATATCCTGCTACGCACTTACGGTAGAGCCCAAAACCGCATTGCATCATTTAATTGAAAAGAAAAAATACCCGCCGGTAAATACAGATGAACAGGCCAATGCATTTGAAACCATTTGCATACTTATGAAAGAAAACGGGTATGAGCAATATGAAATAAGTAATTTTTGCAGGCACGGTTTCCGCAGCAGGCACAATAGCAGTTACTGGCAGGGCAAACCCTATTGGGGTTTTGGGCCTGCGGCACATAGCTTTAATGGAAAAAATAAACGGAGGTGGAATATTGCCAACAACACTCTATACCTGCAAAGCATCAGAAAAAACAATATACCTTTTGAAGAAGAAATATTAACTATGGAACAGCAAATGAACGAAGCCATTTTAATAAGCCTTAGAACAAGCGAAGGATTGGGCCTGGAAAATTTTTCCAAAAAATTTGGAAAAAATAATGCTGAAAAATTACTTCAAAATGCTCAAAAATTTATTGCCCAGAAAAAAATGATTTTTTACAACCAGCGCCTTGTATTACAAGATGAAGGAAAGTTTTTGGCAGATGGCATTGCTGCGGATTTGTTTTTTTAAAAAAAGAGCTGCCCAATGAGCAGCTCCTGAAATACATTTTTCCTTAAAAAATTATTTAGCTTTTACATTTACAGAAACCCTTCGATTTTGTGCTTTACCTTCGGCAGTTGCATTATCTCCTACAGGAAATTGAGCGCCATAGCCATCGGAGCCGGTAAGACTCGAAACAGGAGCGCCCATTGCCTTTACCCTGGCCAATACAGCAGCAGCACGGTTTTTGCTTAAAGTAACATTTTTAGCTTCGTCACCGGTATTATCCGTATACCCACCAATTTTAAACTTTGCATTGGGAAATGATTTGGCAATAGTTACAAAATTTTTTAACTGTAGTATAGATTCTTCGGTAATATCCGAGCTGTTTGTTTTAAAGCGTACATTGGTAAAATCGAACCAGTTACCTTTTGCGGTATCCACTGCATCGCTGCTTTGTAAAAAGCGGATCAATTTAGCCTCTGTACTGTTTTCTCCTACTGTTAATTTTACGCCGCCGGGCAAATCGAAGTTTACCATGCTGCCTATATTATAAATAAAATTACCCAGGCTGTCCAGCGTTCCTACAGGAGCATTAACAATGGGGGCAATTGTACTTGCCGTATCCTTATGCATGGTACTATCTGTATGCGTTTCTGTAGCCACAGGGGTTTTTTTACAACCTTTTGAAGAAATATAAAGCGAAGCGGCGCCAATAGCTGCTAATAATAAAATGGGCAATAACCAACCCATACCACTTTTGTTTTCTACCGGCTCGTTGTGAAATGCTTTTGCTGCACTGCCAACTTCGGCGGCTGCATGGCTTGCATCTCCACCTAAAATACTGCTAAGGCTAAAACCACCTGGTAAGGCAGATTCTACAGCATTTTTTTGCCCACCTAAATATGAAGCAAGGCTGCTGGCATTTAAATTATTTCCGGCTGCATGCTTACCAATTAACGATAACAATGCCGGGGCTACAAGAGAAAACAAAGACGATGAAGTAGAAGATTTTACACCCGAAAATTTGGAAATTAAATTACCGAGTAAATCCGTTTTGTTTCCAAATAACCCACTAAGTAGGCCCGAAACACCACTGCCACCACCGGAGAGCAAAGAACCAATATTATCCAAAATACCGCTGTTATATTGTTCATTAGCCATTTGGGCTACGGTATTGGCTCCATCTGAGGTTGAAGATTTGTTGATTACAGAAGAAAGTACAGATGGCACTAAAGCGCTAAGCGCTTTTGTAATACCAGATTCGCTTTCGCCAAGCGATGCACTAGCCTTGCTTACCAATTCATTTGTAAACAGGCTTTTGGCAACTTCAATTAAATTCATTGTTTTTAGTTTTAATTGTTAAAAAATAGAAAGGGTTCTAAATTAATATTTAGGGGTAGTAAAAGTATGCCAGTCTGCCTAATTTTAATCAAAATTTTTTAACTGTTATATTTACCTTTTACATACCTCATTTACCATTAATACCATTCCTGGCTTTATTTACCCGGTATGATTCGTAATTTTACGGCAAATGTTTAAGTATATTTCTAAATACTGGTTATGTCAAATCCTTGGTTGGGGAACGATGATGGCAATAAGCCTTTTTTTTGTTTATACATCGGGTAAAATTGACAGTAATTATACCATCAGCCTGCTTATTAGCTGCTTACTGGGTATTTTTATAACACACATGATGCGGTATTTTATACATTACTATAGTGTATTAAAAAAGCCGGTAAGTTCCCAGCTTTATTATTTTATTATACTTACGCTTATATTTTCTATATTGTTTGGCGGCATATCTGAAGCAGTTGATTATATAGCCGGAGTGAACCCTGAAAGGCTCCAGAAATATTCTACAGCAAAACGCATTTTTTTAAGCAGCTTTAATTCACTTTGGTTAATAGGTATTTGGAACCTCATTTATTATCTATATCATTATATTGAAACAAACCGAAAACAGGAGCTGGATACTTTACGATTAGAAGCCATGGTAAAATCGCTGGAACTAAAAACCATAAAATCTCATATTAACCCTCATTTTATTTTTAATGCCCTTAACAGTATCCGTGCCTTAGTAGATGAAAACCCCGAAAGGGCAAGAAGGGCAATAACCGAACTGAGCAATATTTTAAGGAGCAGTATGCGTGCCGAACAAATGGAAACCGTACCCTTACAGCAGGAACTGGATATTGTAAAAGATTATCTTGCCCTGGAACAAATGCGCTTTGAAGAACGGTTAAAAGTAAATTTTGATATTGACTCCGATACGCTCAATCAACCCGTTCCGCCAATGATGCTGCAAACCCTTGTGGAAAATGCTATTAAACACGGTATCAATAAACAGGAGCATGGCGGATTTATAACTGTACGATCTGTATTTGTCAACAACCATCATGAATTACTGGTTATCAACTCTGGCATATACCAATCTAAAATTGACAAAAGCGAAACTGGTTTTGGAATAAAGAGCACACAAGACAGGCTGAATTTACTTTACCAGGGAAAGGCCAATTTTGAAATTCATGATATGAAAGATAATACTGTACAATCGAAAATCATTATTCCTATTACAGAAATTTTATAATGAAATTTAATTAACCCATTATGTTTAAAGCGGTAATTATTGATGATGAACGATTAGCCAGGAACGAATTAAAAAAATTATTGGCCGATTTTTCCGAAGTAGAAATCATTGGAGAAGCTGCCAATGCCAAAGAAGGTATTGAAAAAATTGATGAACTCAACCCAGATTTGGTTTTCCTGGACATTCAAATGCCGGGCAAAACCGGGTTTGATATGCTTATGGAAGTAGACAGGGCGCCACATGTAATATTTACCACAGCATACGATGAGTTTGCATTAAAAGCATTTGAAGTAAATGCCCTGGATTACCTTATGAAACCGGTGGAACCCAAAAGGCTTGCCGATGCATTGCAAAAACTCAAACAAGCAGAAGAAAAAGAGCTGGCTGCTATAAATGCTTCCGGCCGTGGTATTTTGAGCGAAAGCGACCAGGTTTTTGTAAAAGACGGTGAACGGTGCTGGTTTGTAAAATTATCTGATGTACGTTTTTTTGAAAGTGTTGGCAATTATGCAAAAGTATATTTTGGCACCAATAAACCTTTAATCTTAAAATCTCTAAATGCACTGGAAGACCGGCTCGATGACAAGATATTTTTTAGAGCAAACAGGAAACACATTATTAACCTCCGCATGATTGATAAGGTAGAACCCTTCTTTAATGGCGGGCTATTGCTCGATTTAAAAGGAGGCGATAAAATTGAAGTAAGCCGCAGGCAAGCTGTAAAATTTAAAGAAATGATGAGCCTTTAGATTGATTTTAATTCTTATGTGCCGAAAAATAGGTTTATCAATCGGCAATATTCATGTGCCGAAAAAAATAAAAACAACGATAAAACTTATGAGCTTCATCGTAATAAAAATGTGGCAATAACTCTTCGAAAAAATAATTGGAATTTATACTTTTACCGGAATGCTATGAATTGCCGAAGCAATTTCTTTAATTAAAGAAGTGTCTTTTTCAAAGGCATTGCCCACTACAATTAGGTCGGCTCCGGATTTGCAATTGAGGTAGGCTTTTTCCGGGTCTTTAATTCCGCCGCCAATAATGAGAGGAACATTAATATTTTCAGCAACATCTGCAATCATACTTTCAGCAATAGGCCTTTTGGCGCCACTGCCGGCATCCATATAAATCAACTTCATGCCCAGCATTTCACCGGCCATTGCAGTACAAATTGCAATATCATTTTTATCAGAAGGCAAGGGTGCAGCATTGCTGATATACGAAACCGTTGTGGGAGCACCGCCATCTATAACCATATAACCGGTAGGTATAACCTCGAGGCCGCTTTGCCTCACTGCAGGTGCACTCACTACATGCTGGCCAATAAGTAGTTCAGGGTTGCGTCCACTTATAAGCGATAAATACAATAATGCATCGGCATATTTACTTACCTGGCCTGGGCTTCCCGGAAATAAAACAACCGGTACCTTACACTCCTTTTTAATCATTTGTACACAAGTATCCATAAAATTAGAAATAACCAGGCTTCCGCCAACAAAAAAATAATCCACTCCTGCTTCCACGGCAATTTTTACCAGGCGGCTTACGCTGCCGGCATTTACCTTGTCGGGATCTATGAGAACGGCAAATTGTTTTTTACCGTTATGCTTTTTTTCTGTTAATGATGTATAAATGCTTTGCATACAATTGTTGTACTATTGCAAAAATGCTTTATTTTTTGTACTTAAGAAAATATTAACGCCCCAAATAAGCCATTTCAATTGAAATTACATTTAATAATAGGTAATTTTGGCTGTATGCGTTCCATAAAAGCTGAAATAATTTTTAAAACTGCCCGAAGTGGCGGCAAAGGTGGCCAAAATGTAAATAAAGTAGAAACCATGGTTACCGGGTTTTGGCATTTAAAAAATTCCATGTTGTTTTCTAATGATGAAAAAAACAGGCTTACAGAAAAACTTAATTCCCATATTAATGCCGAAGGTTTTCTTTTTGTAAAAAGCCAGAGTGACCGAACACAGGCCGGCAATAAAACTTTAGTTGTTAAAAAAATAAATGAGCTCGTTCAAAAGGCATTGATTGTACCCAAAAAAAGAAAAGCCACAAAACCCACAAAGGAAGCAAAAGAAAAGCGCATGGAAACCAAAAGAAAAAATGCGTTACAAAAACTGCATCGGCAAAAAGTTTCAGCCCATGAATAAATATGCTACCCTATATATTGTTTTGCTTTTTGCCTTTTGTTGCCCTGTGCAAAGCCAGGAAATTATTGACAAAAAAACCGTCATTCATTTTGTACCTATTGCCAATGGCAAGCCCGTTCAACCAGACAGTATTTACCAAAATGCTTTTGGAGAAACATATTCTGTAAGCAAATTAAAATACTATTTAAGTAATTTTAGTATAGGCAGCAAGGTGGATGCAGGCATATATCTAATTGATGCCTTTGCTGCAGACAGTGTTATTTTACAACTTCCACTCAATGCAAAAGGGATACTGCATTTTCAACTGGGCGTGGATAGTATTTACAATTGCAGTGGCGCACAAAGTGGGGTACTGGATCCGCTCAACGGCATGTTTTGGACCTGGAACACCGGATATATTAATTTTAAGCTGGAAGGATACTCTGCATTTTCATCAACCAACATAAAAAATATTGAGTACCATATTGGCGGATACGCCGGTGAAAATAAAACAATGAGAAAAATACAACTGCCTTACTCGTTACCCAAAAAAACACAGGATATTTATATACAATTTAATTTAGACAATTTTTGGAAAAGTAGCTCGGCTTTTAAAATTGCTGAATTACCGGTTATTACTTCCCCCGGTAAAAATGCTAAAATTGTTGCCGATAATTTTAGCGCTTTGTTCAGCATTTTGCCACAATAGAATTATTTGTTTTGAAAAAAAATACTTTTTTAGCAGGCATTTTTTTTATTTCACTCATACTTATTTCGGGTGCTGGTTTTATGCATAAGCCAACTCCCGTTGCATTTGAAACCCCGAAAGGCTGGCCCAAACCACCTACCGAAATTTTTGCAAGAAACACACTTACCCAGGAAGGCTTTTTGCTGGGGAAAAAACTTTTTTATGATGGCCTGCTTAGTAAAGATAGTATTACCAGTTGTGCAAGCTGCCACCAGTATTTTGCAGCCTTCAGCACATTTGAACACAACTTTAGCCATGGTATCAATAACCGGTTTACCAACAGGAATGCCCCCGGACTTTTTAACCTTGCTTGGAAAACATCTTATCATTGGGATGGTGGCGTAAACCATTTAGAAGTGCAGTCGCTTGGCCCAATTACCGATAGTAATGAAATGGGTGAAACGCTGGAAAATGTATTGCTAAAATTGAGGACCAATCTACCTTATCCCCAATTATTTAAATCAGCATTTGGCGATACGGCCATTAGCTCACAAAGGTTACTTAAAGCCTTAGCTCAATTTACAGGCAGCCTTATAAGTGCAAACAGTAAATATGACCGGGTTAAAAATGGCAAAGAAAAATTTAATGTTTATGAACAAAATGGCTACGAAATTTTTAAAACCAATTGTTCCATCTGCCACAGCGAACCACTTTTTACAAACGATAAATTCAGCAATAACGGATCGGGTTTAAACAAACAGGGTGATGTGGGCAGAAAAAGAATTACCGGGCTAAGCAGCGATTCCCTGCAATTTAAAGTGCCAAGCTTGCGTAATATTCAACTTACGCCGCCTTACATGCACGATGGAAGTATTGGCTATATTACCAAAGTAATTAACCATTATACCACAATTGACAGCAGCCTGCCGCAACTGGACCCTGTACTAAAAACACCCATCAGGCTTAGTGATAGAAACAAAGCAGAGTTGCTGGCGTTTTTATTTACCCTTACTGATACTTCATTTACCAAAAACAAAAAATATGCACCTGAAGAAAATATTATTTTCAGGCATTAACCAGGTTGTAAAAGGACATTTCAAAAATTGAACAAGTTATTAAATGGAGAAAAAGAATAAATTGCACCTAAATAATATCACCTCTTGAGCGGAATTAAGAAACTGGCAGGGCAAACTTTATGGTACGGCGTACCCACAATTGCCAGCAGGTTTTTGGGGTATATTATGAATATGGCATTACCTTTTTTTATAGATATGCCGGGCAAAACCGCCGATTTGGTTCAAACCTACACCATCATTCCTTTTTTAAATGTGCTGTATGCTTATGGAATGGAAACAGCTTATTTTCGTTTTTCTCAAACACTCGATAAACAAAAGCTATACGGCACACTTTCCATTTCTCTTTTTACAAGCACCATACTTTTTAGTATTCTTTTATTGCTTTTTAGGGATAGCCTCACTTCGGCAGCCGATTTACAAAGGCACCCAGAATATGTTGTATGGATGATTGTCATTATTTCAATTGACAATTTAAATACGCTTCCTTTTGCAAAACTTAGGCAGGAAGAAAGGCCCAGATGGTATGCCTTAGCAAGGGTAGCCGGAATTGTGGTTAATTTATCTATGGTAATTTTTTTTCTGGGTATAGCGCCTAAAATTATTGAAGCTAATCCTGATAGTTTTATAAACTATTTTTACAATAAAGATATTGGGCTGGGTTATTATTTACTGGGCAATATTTGCGGCAGCCTTTTTACACTTTTGCTCTTATCAAAAGAACTGCTTCAAATAAAATTGGTATTTGACAAAGCCATTTGGAAAGAAGTAATGAAGTACAGCTACCCATTGGTAATTGTGGGCCTGGGCGGTATGGTGAATGATGTGCTGAGCCGCCTTATTTACCGGCATGTAGTGGATTTACCCATAGATCAGGCCGATCATGAACTGGGTGTTTTTGCCAATATTTTCAGGCTGGCATTGCTTATTACCATAATGATACAGGCTTTTAGAATGGCTGCCGAGCCTTTTTTCTTTAAACATAGCGAAAGCAAAAATGCACAGCAGACTTATGCAAGGGTGATGAAGTTTTTTGTAATTGCCTGTTGCTTTATGTTTTTGTTAATTGGCTTGTTCCTGGATGTTTTTAAATGGATTTTTGTGCATTTTGCCAATCCACGATGGGCAGAAGGCTTGCAGGTAGTGCCCTTGCTGGCTTTGGGAAATATTTTTTTGGGTATTTATTACAACCTAAGTATTTGGTATAAGCTTACAAACAAAAATATTTATGGCGCTTATATCACTATTGCGGGTGCCATAATTACCATTTTATTAAATGTAACCCTTATACCGCATTTGCATTACGCAGGTGCTGCTATTGCAACTTTTTGTTGTTATTTTTTAATGATGGTAATAAGTTATAAACTTGGCCAAAAATTCTACCCTGTCCCTTACTCTGTAAAAAAACTATCGTTATACATATTTACAGCCGTTGCGCTTTATTTAATTCATTGGATGGTTACTCTTTGGGTTCCCGGTTCATTGCTGTTTTCAATAATTGCTGGTATATTATTATTGGCAGTATTTACAAGGCTTATTGGTTTTACCGAGGCCAAAGACCTGGTAAAACTACCCGTTGTTGGCAGGTTTTACAAACAAAAAGCATAAACAACATTATGCGCAAATTTTTACAATTTATCTTAAAAAAGCCTATTTTATGGATACTGGATTACCTGTCAAAAGCCCCAAAACAAAAATCGGTATTTAAAGCATTAAGCAATTTATATAACAGCAAGGGAAACAGATTCAAAAAGAGGCTGGCCATTTTAAATATTGACAGTAGCATAGATAAGTTCATCGTTTTTAGCGACCAGCATAAAGGAAACCGCAGCTGGGCCGACGATTTTGCGGCATGTGAAAAAAACTATATAGCCGCATTAAATTTTTATAATCGGCAGCAGTACACTTTTATTAACCTGGGCGACAGCGAAGAGCTTTGGAAATTTAATATTACCGAAGTTTTAAAACACAATGAAAATAGTTTTGCAGCAGAAGCGCAGTTTCATCCCGGCAGGTACTTTAAAGCTTTTGGCAACCATGATATTTTATGGAAAAGCCCATTGGATGTAAATTTATTTTTAAACAAAAAATTTCCCAAACCTTTTGTAGTTCATGAAGGTATACTGCTCAAAGTAATCAATACAACAAATACCATTTCCATCCTGTTAACGCATGGCCACCAGGGCGATAAAATGAGCAGCGGCAATGCCTTTAGCGCCTGGGTTGTGGCACATATCTGGATGCCGCTCCAAAGGTATTTACGCATCAATATAAATGCACCAAGCACCGATTTTACCCTTAGGAACAAGCACAACCATTTAATGTATGACTGGAGCAGCCACCGAAGAAATTTAATATTAATTACCGGCCATACTCATAAACCGGTATTTGCATCAGGGAAATATTACTCCCACCCTGGCAATACCATTGAGCTAAAAGACAAAGGCCAGGATTTAAAAGCATCGTATTTTAACACAGGTTGCTGTTGCTTTAATGATGGCGATATTACAGGCATAGAAATTTCTGGCGGTTATATACGGCTCATAAAATGGACCAATGAAGAAACCGAACCTATGAGATTGGTGCTTGAAGAAAAAAAACTGGATGAGCTCATGCATGATTTAAATACCTGAAAACAAAATATTACTTATTGCAAACACTTTTGCATAAGTGCATACAAAACTTTTTTTTCACCGTTTGATAATGTGCCTTTTGTTTCTTTTGCTAAAAAATGCCTGCGAAAAGCTTCAATGGCAGCATCTGTATTTTTTACATCGTAGCCAATAATCTTTAATGCCAAAACAGGATTGAAACCCTGTGGTAGTTTTATATTTGCTGTATCATCATACCAAAGTCCAAAACCTCTTTCGGCAAAATATTTCCAGGGAAAATATACGTTTGGATCAGTTTTACGGGTAGGCGCAACATCGGCATGACCAATAAAATTTGCAGCTGGAATATTATACTCCATTTTTAATTTGATCAACAACGCTTCCAATACATTTAGCTGAGCAATAGTAAATGTATCTACGCCGGAATTGTCTAATTCAATACCTATGGAAACAGAGTTCATATCGGTATTGTTTCCCCATTTTGATGCGCCGGCATGCCAGGCCCTTAAATAATCATTGAGCATGTGGTGGAGCGTACCGTCTTTACAAATTACGTAGTGTGCACTTACTTCTGTACTGTCGGCGGTAAAAGTTTGCACCGTTTTTTCGCAACTGTTTTGTGCCGTATGGTGAATAATTACATAGTTGGGTTTACGTAAATTAAAATTGGTGGTAAAAGCCAGGCTTACAGGTTTTTTTATTGAATCGGCCTTTACGGTATCTGCAGCATGGCCGGAGATTTGGCGCACCAAATCTTTGTTGCGCTCTTCAGAAATTTTATTGGTTTTGGAATATGGGTTGCTTGTGGCGCACGAAGCAAGTATTGCTACAAAAAAACAACCAAACAAATATTTATGCAAATGTGTTTTAAACATTTTTCAAAGTTAAAGAAACGCAATACAGGTTTTAAAAATAAAAAAGCCTTCGCAAGGAAGGCTATTAAAAAATTTATTAAAAAAATCAGGAGCGTTTTTTAGTAATAAGCCTGTATAATACCAGTAAAATAAAAGCACCGCCCACAGCACTAATAAGGCTTTTAAAAGACCAACCCTGGCTATCCCATCCAAAGAGGGTTTTGGTTAAAAAGCCACCCACAAAAGCGCCGGCAATACCAATTAAAATAGTAACTATCCAACCACCGGGATCTTCGCCCTTGTGTAAAAGCTTGGCAATTGCTCCGGCTATTAAACCAAATACAACCCATGAAATAATTCCCATAATAAAATGTTTTAAGTGTTAAAAGATTAAAGAACTGGCAAAAATAAATTAAAGCCAATGATAAATTTAGCAAAAAAAATTTAACCTGCATCACACAATAAATCTCATTTTAAGCACCATTAAATTTTTGGTGGAAAATGCTTAATAACCTCAATGCATAATTTCCCTGCTTATTACCATTTTTTGCACTTCACTTGTGCCTTCGCCAATGGTACAAAGCTTACTGTCCCGGTAAAATTTTTCTACAGGAAAATCTTTTATATAGCCATAGCCGCCAAAAATTTGCACCGCATCGGTACTTACTTCTACAGAAATTTCGCTGGCATAATATTTTGCCATTGCTGCTTCTTTTGTCATGGGCAGGCTTTTCATTTTAAGGTTACATGCCTGGTTAATGAGCAGTTCTGCACATTCTATTTTTGTTGCCATATCGGCCAGCTTAAATGAAATGGCCTGGTACTGAGCAATTGGTTTATCAAATTGCTGGCGCTCTTTTGAATATTTTATAGCTGCTTCATAAGCACCTTTTGCAATACCCAGGGCAAGCGCTGCAATAGAAATGCGTCCGCCATCCAATACTTTCATGGCTTGTTTAAAACCGGCGCCAACTTCACCCAGCCTGTTTGCATCCGATATGATACAGTTGTCAAATATCATTTCAGCAGTTTCGCTGGCACGCATTCCCAACTTATCTTCTTTTTTTCCGCCACTAAAGCCTGCAATTCCCCTTTCTATAATAAATGCGGTACTGTTATCTTTAGCCCTGGGCTCACCAGTGCGACAAATAACAACAGCTATATCGCCGCTTATACCATGCGTAATAAAATTTTTAGTGCCATTTAGTACCCAATTATCTCCCTGTTTTATTGCAGTGGTTTTCATATTTCCTGCATCGCTTCCGGTATTGGGTTCGGTAAGGCCCCATGCACCAAGCCATTCGCAGGTAGCCAGTTTGTTTAAATATTTTTTCTTTTGCACTTCATTGCCAAAGCTGAGTATATGGCCGGTACAAAGAGAATTGTGTGCAGCCAGCGAAAGGCCCACGCTTCCACATACCTTGGCAACTTCCTGTATTACGGCACTGTATTCAAAATATCCCAGGCCAGCACCGCTATATTCTTCAGGAACCAATACACCCATAAATCCCATTTTACCCATTTCTTTAAATACCTGCATGGGAAATTCCTGGGATTCATCCCATTTCATTAAATACGGTTTAATATGTTGATTTGCAAATTCACGGGCACTGGCAGCAACCTGTGATGTAAGCTCGCTTTGAGAAAAATTCATCTTGCAATTAAGTGTTGAGCAGCAAAAATAAAGTATTTAAGGTATAGCTGCAAAGCCGTTTAATTTACCGCTAAATAGGGCTGCAACTTATCATATGCTTCATCAGAGAGGATCATAATTTTTTTGATGTCTTCCACTGTAGCAAAGTTGCCATGTTGGTTACGAAAATTTACAATTACATTGGCCAGGTTATAACGTATATAGGGATGGGTTTTTAGTTCTTCCAAATTTGCAGTGTTGATATTAATTTTTTTAATATTTCCGGATTTTACGATAAGGTAGGGCCTTACTATTTGAAATGTGCTATCGGGTAGTCCATAAGTTTCGCCTACTTGTTCTACTGCATAAAAGCCGCCGAGCCTGGTTCTGAAGTTTACGATACGCTTTGCAAAACCCGGCCCAATGCCCGGCAAAGCTATAAATATGCTGGTATCCGCAAGGTTGATATCTACTTTTTGTAACTCTTTTTTCTCATATTTATTGGGGTATGCAGCAACTTTAAAATTAGTAGCCTTTTCTGCAATGGAAATACGCACATAAGGTATAAGGCGTTCCACATCTAAGGGATTTAATCCCCAAATTTTTTCAATGTCTTCGGGCTTCCTGAATTTGCCCCCTTTTGATATATATTTTTGAATGGTTAATGCTGTTTTTTCTTTAATACCGAGTTTCATCCAGCCTTCGGCATTTAGTGTATTTGGGTCAAAGTAAAAAAGTGTTGCTGCTGTACTGCTTTCTTTTTTATACTCACTTTTTGGTGTAGTATTATTTTGGCGGGGTTGATTATAATTTTTTTCAGTGGCAAGCCATTTCAGTTCCCTATTGAAGCGGTTGTTGTCAATTACGGCATTACCGGCAATAAGTGGATATGCAAAAGGAATTAATGAGAATAAAAATACAAAGCCAAGCAGCACTAAAATCCCCGATCTTTCTTTTGCTGTAAACTCAAAGTATTTTTTTACGCTTAAAAACATGATAACACTTTTTAAGCTATAAAATTATCCCCAAAAGAAATTTGAGACAATACCCGGAATTAGGCATTTTTTAGCATTTCAACTGTAATAGGTCATAGGCCAGGTTACGGTTTGGGGGCAATGTGGCGCTTACATCGGTATGGTTACCCAATTGGTGGCTAATATGTGTAAAATAGCATTGAGGTATTTGCAATTCATCTGCAAGGGCAATAGCCTGGCTTAAGGTAAAATGAGAAACATGCTCTTTATGCCGAAGTGCATTTAATACCAGTATTTCGCTGCCCCTTATTTTTTCTTTTTCTACTACTTCAATTCGGTTGGCATCTGTAATATAGGTAAAATTACCAAACCTAAAACCCAGTACCGGCATGTGCAGGTGCCATACTTTTATAGGAATTATGGGAATGTCACCTACTACAAATATTTCTTCGTCAATAGTATTTAATTCAATTTCCGGTATTCCGGGATATTTCTCTTTTGTAAATACATAATAAAATTCATTTTTTAATGCTTTTTGGGTAAGCTCATTGGCATATACCTGTACTGCAGCATTGCCAAAATAATTAAAGGCTTTTACATCATCAAGCCCGGCAGTATGATCTTTATGCGGATGCGTAAAAATAACTGCATCCAGTTTTTTTACCTTACTGCGTAACATCTGGAAACGAAAATCGGGTGTGGTATCCACAACAAGGGTTGTATTGCTACTTTGCACCATTATACTGCTGCGCAAACGGTTGTCTTTTTTATCGGCTGAGCTGCAAACCGCACAGTTGCAGGCTATCATGGGTACGCCACTGCTGGTACCGGTGCCCAAAAAAGTAATGGTAAGTGGGGGATAATGCATAAATCACAGGCTGTTAAAGCCCTTTTATTCTGTCAAAAAAAAGCACAACGAAGATAGCAAATAAAAAGTATTGCCGTTAATGCAAATGCTGCTGATGGCCCGGTACGGTACACCTGCTTTTTTTACAAAGCCTGTAATTAAAAAAATGCGCTGCAATAATTAACGCAATTGCAGGAAACAAAAAGATCAGCTCAAATTCAATAAATATTTCTTTAGCCAACAGCAGGCTAAACCCCAAACAAAAAATTACCAGGGGAAAAAATTGGCGGTGCTGTTTTAAAAATCCATGGCTTAAAGAATATACACCAATCATAAAAGCCAGTGCAATCATGCTCCATTCAAAATAATCGTTATGAATAATATCTCCCCCAAATAATGGCAGGCTGGTAAATAACAAAGGCAATACTGCACAATGTATGGCACATATTAACGATGTGGTTACCCCTAAACCATCCCAATTAATTTTATGATTCATCCTGCAGCAAAATTATAATATTTGCAACAATATTGCAAAAAATTTATTTACCTTTGCCTTGTTATAAAGCCGCCGAAAAGTGTTTTTTTCTACTTACGCCACTAGTGCTTTAATTTTACAGGTAACCTAATTGAAATTGTTGTGAAGAAAAAATTTATCATCTATATAGGGTTTTTTGCCTTACTCTTTACCCTGTTTTTGGCTTTTGTGTTTTGGGATTATGATTTTTCAAAGTCTAAATTAAAAGTAATTAATGCCACTATACCCGAGTTTAGTTTTAAAGATCAAAATGGAAAAGCTTTTACCAAAAGCATTGTGGATGGTAAAGTGTATGTTGCAGAATATTTCTTTACCACATGCAAAGGCATTTGCCCCAAAATGAACCTAAACCTTCGAAGGGTTTATGAAGCTTACAAAAACGAACCGGGTTTTTTAATAGCTTCACACACCTGCATGCCCGAAACCGATAGCATACCCGTTTTAAAAAAATATGAAGCCAAAATGCTTGCCGGCGCTTTAACCCAAAATCCAAACGGCAGTTATAAAATTATACATACTGACAGCCTTGAAAAATTTACAAATACCAATTGGTATTTTTTAACCGGCGATAAAATCTTGTTGTATAAACTGGCAAGGCAAGGTTACATAATTGATAACGATAAACCGGATAGCACTCAACATATTGGCGACCAGTTTTTACATTCCCAGTTTTTTGCCCTGGTAGATAAAAATAACCGGGTACGTGGTATTTACGATGGCCTGGAAAACCGGGAAATTGAAAAACTTATTGGAGATATAAAAAATTTATTGAAAGAAAAAGTTACTACAAAGCGCTTTATGGATGGCTTTGGCAATAACCCTGGATAATTTACACAACATGAACAATATTCCAGACATTTTAAAAAGAAACAGTCTAAGCATTACAGATGGCCGCATGAAAATACTGGAACTATTTTATAATAGTGATGGTGCGCTGGCCCATGCGGATATTGAAAAAAAAACCGGCCTGGCAGTGGACAGGGTAACTGTTTACCGTACCTTACAAACTTTTGTGGAAAAGGGTATTATTCACCAGGTTCCTACTACAGATAATTCTATTTTATACGCCCTTTGTAAACACAACTGTGAAAAAGGCCATCACCACGATAACCATGTACATTTTGTTTGTAACCAATGTGAAGCAACCGTTTGCCTCGATGAAGTAACCGTACCTGCGGTAAAACTCCCAGTTGGCTTTCGGCCCATACAGGCAGCAATGATTGTAACCGGACTTTGTAAAAATTGCATATAATCTGAAACTATTGTTCGAAATTTTCGTCTTTAAAAAACACATACTTTTTTAAAATAAACCAAACATAAAATGTTAGAAGAATTATTTAACCTGGTAAAAAATGTTGCCGGGGAATCAGCATCAAACAGTACCGAAATTGCTCCAGACCAACAAACTGAAGTAGTAGCCGAAGCTACAAATACCGTAGCCTCGGGCCTTAGGAATATAGTTGCAGGGGGCGGTATCCAAAGCCTTATTTCATTACTTAGCGGCAATAACCAGCAGCAAGGCAAAAGCAGCCTACTTTCCAACCCTATTGTTTCTATGATGATTGGACATTTTGCCGGAAAACTCATGAATAAAATGAATATTGGAAATGCCCAGGCAAGCAGTATTGCCAATTCATTGATTCCCGGGGTTATAAGCTCCCTTATTGGTAATATTAACGACAGCGGCAATAGCGCTTTTTCCATAGAAAACCTGTTGAAATCCATTACTGGCGGCCAAACAGAACAGGTTGCACAGCAAAATCCACAATTTAATATTACAAACCTTATCAACCAGTTTACCGGAGTTGGTAACGGCCAGCAGCAGCAACAATCACCAGGCATACTGGAAGTAATTGGCCAGCTTGCTCAGGGCGCACAACAGCAGCAAGCCCGAAATGGCGGTGGTTTACTGGATTTAATTAAAGGTTTTACCCAATAAAATTACAATTACAAGCATGGGATTGTATTAAAAAAAACCGCATAATATTATGCGGTTTTTTTAAGCTTCAGGATAAAGCATAATATTGCAAAATGCGAAAGCTTATTTTTCTCATCAATCCTGTTGCGGGCACAAAAAGTAAAGAGGCTTTACAAAAGCAGGTTATTAGAAAAACGAAAAAGGCCGGTTTGCCATTTGAAATTTTACCTACACAAGCATCCGGCAACTATAGCTTTCTAATTGAAAAAATACATACAGAAAATATTACCGATGTAATAGTTTGTGGCGGTGATGGCAGTATTAACCAGGTAGCAGCCGCATTACAGGGTATACCTGTCCATATTGGAATTTTACCCATGGGTTCCGGAAACGGGCTTGCCCGTGCAGCAGGCATTGCAACCGGTATTGGTAAGGCGCTTGATATTATTTATAGGGGCAAGGCATCTTATATTGATGGGTTTTATATAAACCGGCACTTTAGCTGCATGCTTTGCGGGCTGGGCTTTGATGCTCAGGTAGCCCATGATTTTGCTTCGCAGTCAACCCGTGGGTTAGCTACATATATAGAACAAACAATAAAGAATTTTTTTTCAGTATCCTCCTACCCGTTCATTATACATATTAATGGAGAAAAAATAGAAACCCCCGCTTTTTTTATAAGCGTCGCCAATAGCAACCAATTTGGCAATAATGTTACTATTGCTCCAAAAGCCAGTATTGCTGATGGTTTGCTGGATGTAGTGATTGTTAAAAAGGATTATAAATTGAGTATTTTATATGCCCTTTTTAAGCAAATTATTTTTGGTAAAGTAATGCCGCATATCCAAAAACAAAATAGCAGGCAAAAAGTACATTACTACCAGGTAAAGGAACTGCAAATTGAGAACCCAGCTTTAGCGCCTTTGCATATAGATGGGGAACCTGCAGAAACAACTAATTATTTTGAAATAAAAATAAAAGAAAATGCCTTTAAGTTGTTGCAACCATAATTTAATTAAGCAGTTCAATAATTTCTTTTACAGCATGTAAGGTATTGGGCGAGTCAAAAGATTCAATAATATCCCTTTTTTCTCTTGCGGTTAAATGAAAATTTAAGGCTACTTTTTTATCGGGTTTTTGAGGGATATACATTACCATAACTTTTTTAAGCATTGTGCCGAATGAATTTTTAAAATAGGCAAAATCAGTGTCCTGGTAATAATCCTGCATCCTAAACCAATTATTTTGCAGCATTGTTGCCGGGGAAACCAGTACATCGGTTGCTGTACGGGGTTCAAATGGTGGCATCCAGTTGCTGGTATTTCTGTCTCTTATTTGTATGATCAATACACCCGAAGTATTTTCTTCAACCCAGTTTTTAAAATTATCCAGGAAACGCAAAGTGGCTTCCTGACCAAAATTATCCCTTAGACCGGCATCCATTACATCAATAACCGGGTTTGTGGGCAACCATACATTGGGCAATACGTAAGGAAAAGTTGCATTCATCCTTAAAGCAGAAAGCAGGCGGAGATTCATGGGTTGCTGGTTTTTAAAAAGGGCCGCAAAGTCAACAGCATCCGGGCTTATGGACGTATCCTTTTGCAATGCAACTGGCTTCATCATAAAACTCATAGGCAGTGTACTTAAAATCATTTTTTTTCCATCGCCTTTAACCACGGCATTAAATAACAGTAGTGGCACGGTGGCATCTGCTTCATCCTTTTGGATATTCTTCAATTGCACATTTAAGATATCGTTTGTATTTTCCGATAGTTTTTTTTCAAAGGCATAGCCACGGTCTTTGATATATTTATTATTCCCTACAGAAAATTTTAAAGAAGATGCCATAAGGTCCCTTGCCATCATAGAACTAAAAACTGAGTTTAGTAAATCCCCCGTGATGTTATTGAGGTATTGTGGGCTGGATAAATGAATAGAAGCCCCATGAATTTTACGACGGTAAAGCTCCCGGTAGTATGTTGCAGCCAACATGCCCCCACTGGCGCCGCTTATCAAAAAGGTTTTTTTCATGAGCTTTCCATGCAGCATACTATCCAATTTTTGCATAGCATGCATTGTAAAAGCGCTGCTCCGCAACCCACCACCACTCACATTAATAAATATCATTAAAGGCTTTGCCGAGTCCTGTCGGGTCTTCCATTTATTCAACACAGAGATCATCTGCTCTTTATCTTTTTGCAAAATATCTGCAGAACAAATTGCATTTAAAGAGCCAGGATCATATTTTGGTCTTAAATCGTTATTCGGGTATTCCAACCCATAGGCTTTATTTCGTGGATCTAAATATCCTTTTTCAAAAAGAAAATTAAAAAACAACAGCAATAAAATTGCCGCAGGAAGACTCCAACTTTGTAAAAAATAAGCCAGCGCCCCAATTAAAGCAATCATTAACGAAAAGAAAATAAATACACTGGCTGCTGCAGGCATTTCAAAAAATGGCTTGTCTAAAAAGAAACCAACCAGTATTAAAAAAAGAAAGGCCAGTAAAATACTTACAATAGCTGCCAGGTGATGACGTTTAAAAATACTTTCTATAAAATCATCTCTGTAATGGCTTACGCTCCGGGTTTTTTTTAGTTTCAGCCTTCCGGTGATGTAGTAATTTACGGGCAATGCAAAAAAATCCATCCCCAACTTTTTTCCCAAAAAAATTTTTTTAAACTGGTCGGGATTGCTCACAATTGCTGCAACCCTTTTGGAAATAGTTTTATCTGCGCCAAAAAAATATACAAATGAAAGTAGTACCAATGTGGCACCTCCTGCTAAAATACCTATCATGAGCAGCATAATTTCATTAAAAGCCATCAGCTCCCTGTAATCATCATACTTATAAAGTTTTATAAAATAAAAAATTAAAAAAAGGCCTGGAAGTATGCTATTATTAAGGCAGTATTTTAAAAAAGGGTTGGTGGTAGTAGCTAAAAATTTAAACCTTCGGCTATGCAAAATAAAAGTAGTAATATGCCAGCTCATAAAAAACACACCGAGTGCAATACCTACAATAAAAGCACCCAGTATGCCCACATTATTTAAATATTCAGGCGCAAAAAACAAGGCATCAGCACCATAAGATTTTAAAAAACTACTATTAATGCAGCTGAACAGTACATACCAAAACAGCAATAATACCTGGTACTTCCTAAAGTGCAGTATAAATAACTGAACCGGGAAAAAAGTATAAAAATTTTTAAACCAGGTGTTCATGTGTTCATTTTATATATACTCTTTGGCACAACTTGCCCCGGCAACTTGCCGGGATAGATCCTGCCAGCAGACATTTTCTGTTGGTATCAATTTTTGTATAGCCCATTTCATGGCAAAAATAATTATCAAAATTATACGGGAGCCGCAGTTGTTTTTTTTTGGGTAACTAAAAAAAGCAGCGTTGTTAGTGCCATTACCACTAAAATAGCCACAAATTGATGCAACACACCCAGCACAACCAGCACCTTGAGATTTGCAGCATTTAAAACCGTAACAATACCTAACAACACCTGGCACATCACTAAAACGATAAAAGCCAGCCTGTATTTTGCAAAAAGGGTATTTACCGTTAAGTTTTTAGAAACAAAAAAGAAAACAATTGCCAAAATAAAAAGCAGGTACGCTAATCCCCTATGAATAAAATGAACCAATAAGGGGTTATTAAAAAAATTGGAGGGTGCCGGCTGCATCTCCATCATTCCCGGTGGAAGCATGGCATGGTTGATAGAGGGCCAGGTAGTTGCAGTTTGCCCAGCTCTTAAGCCCGCCATAAAACCACCATAAATTAATTGAATCAAAAGCAATACTGCAATTACAACCAGCAAGTTTTTAATAGGTGCATTTAAAAGTTTTTGTTTGAAATTGGGCAAGAGGCCTAAGGCAAACCAAAGTGTATATACCAGCAAAATTACTGCCGCTAAAAAATGGGTGGTAAGCTCTACATGGCCCACATAAAATTTTTCTGGCACCAGGCCGCTTTTAACCATTAACCAGCCTATTGCACCCTGCAATGCGCCCAATAAAAATAAAACAATCATTGGGCTTATCATTGGCCGGCTGAATTTCTTCTTTACAATAAAATATACAAACCCGGCAATAAACACCATGCCCATTAACCTTGCCCAAACCCGGTGGAACCACTCCCAAAAAAAAATAAATTTAAACTGGCTGAGCGAAAAACTGCTGTGAACATATTTAAACTGATCGGTATTTTTATATTTATCAAACTCAGCTACCCAGGCGGCATCATTTAATGGCGGTAAAGTTCCAGTTATGGGTTTCCACTCCGTAATAGAAAGCCCCGATTCTGTAAGCCTTGTAATACCGCCAAGCAAAATCTGTATTACTATCATAGCAACTCCCAGCAAAAGCCAATGGGCTACCTGCCTGTTATTTTTTTCCTGTAGCGGGTAATTCATAAAGGCAAAGTTACGGAGGCAAAAATTTTTTAAAGATATTTGTATTGTTACTACATGTTACAACCATTTTTACAGCGTGGGATATTAGAAGCCGGTATTGATGAAGCTGGAAGGGGATGCTATGCCGGGCCGGTATTTGCTGCTGCAGTAATACTGCCGCAAAACTTTTTTCATCCTTTGTTAAACGACAGTAAAAAGTTATCGCACCGCCAGCGGATGGAACTAAGGCCTATAATTGAAAAAGAAAGCATTAGCTATGCAGTTGCCAGTATTTGCAATATTGAAATAGATAAAATTAATATCCTGCAGGCATCTTTTAAAGCAATGCATTTGGCACTGGATAAACTTAAAATACAACCCGGGTTTTTGCTCATAGATGGTAACCGGTTTAAACCTTATAAAAAAATCCCTCATCAATGCATTGTAAAAGGAGATGCCACTTATGCATCAATTGCCGCAGCAAGCATTTTGGCTAAAACCTACCGGGATGAGTTAATGCAAAAGCTGCATGAGGAATTCCCACAATATGGCTGGAACCAAAATAAAGGCTATGGAACCGCAGAACACCGCAATGCCATAAAAGAAATTGGATTGTGTAAATACCACCGCAAAAGCTACAATATTTCACCGCTGCAACCAGAAATGTTTTAAGAACATGCTTTAAACTATTTTCTCAGCGCTAAGTCTTAAATAATGGCTGCAATAATTATTTAAATAAAAATAGTTGTTCATTGTTGTTAATAAAGGCAATCTCAATACCTGGGGTTGCTTTTTATATTAATCAAAACTTCTTGCACTGCCGGTTGATGCAATTTTCAGCAAGCGGTCGTATTCTTCGGCATTAAGATCGTTGTAAAAAAAGTAAACAGGGTCTACCGCCTGGTTGTTAATATGCACTTCGTAATGGCAATGCGGGCCGGTACTTTTTCCGGTACTTCCTACCCAGCCAATTACTTCACCCCTTTTCACTTTTTGCCCGGTACGGGCTTTTACCCTTACCATGTGGCCATAAAGGGTTTCGTAACCATATCCATGATTAATAATTACATGGTTACCATAACCGCCTTCGCTTGAGCCGGCAAGCTTTATTACGCCATCTCCTGTTGCATAAATAGGTGTGCCTTGCGGTGCGCTAAAATCAAGACCTTTATGCATTTTGGGTGTACCATATACAGGGTCTATACGCAAGCCAAAGCCGCTGGCCACCCGGTTAAGCTGCTTATTGCTCACCGGCTGAATTGCAGGCATGCTCGCCATTTTTTCATCCTGGTTTTTAATGAGCTTTTCAATTTCGTTATAACTTTTTTGCTGAAAAGCAATTCGGGCATTTAAATTATTTAGTTGTGCGGCAATATCTTTCCCCAGTATACCCTCATCTATACTGCTTACTTTATCAAACTCTTTTTGCTTTTCAATTAATTTTGCCCTGGCGCTATCGGGCAATGGATTGGCTTCAAAAATAGAGCGGTAAACTTCATTGTCTCTTTTTTCCAATGCACCCAGGTCATTTTCTATGGTTTTAATTTTTCCCTGCAGTAAATCAAAGTTTTCTTTTAAGGCTGCATATTTCCTCCTGCTTTCCAAATCGCCGGGTTTGGGAAAAAAACGGTTATAGAGATAAATAATAATAAGGGAACTTACGGCCAGTGCACTTAAAAAACCAAAAAGGCGGAGCAGCCTTACACGAAACGGCGTTACAAACTTTTCGTAACGCAGCGTATGTGTATTATAGAAGTATTTGATTTTTTTCATAAAACACTGGTTGCATCAGGGGCTATACTGCCTTAATCATTACATTTGCAATTCAAAAAAAAAATTGAAATGTGGCCAATTTCTTCAGCAACAGGAAATAACAATATTTGCCACCCTATTGGTATTGCCCAAATGCAGGAAATACAAATATAACCACCAAAAAAATATAAATCAACCCCATATATAAATTATTCAATACATGAATACGGCAACAGAAATTAGGCAGGCGTTTTTAGATTTCTTTAAATCAAAGCAACATATTATTGTTCCTTCTGCACCAATTGTGGTAAAAAACGATCCTACTTTATTATTTACCAATGCCGGCATGAACCAGTTTAAAGATTATTTTTTAGGAAATAAAACAGCGCCTTCAGCTCGTATTGCCGATACACAAAAATGCTTAAGGGTAAGCGGAAAACATAACGACCTGGAAGAAGTGGGCGTAGATACCTACCACCATACTATGTTTGAAATGCTGGGCAACTGGAGTTTTGGCGACCCCAAAAACCCAACAGCCGGATATTTTAAAAAAGAAGCCATTGCCTGGAGTTGGGAATTATTAACCGAAGTGTACAAGCTGGATAAAGACAGGCTTTATGTGAGCATTTTTGAAGGTGATGAAAAAGAAGGCCTACCCAAAGATGAAGAAGCATATAATGAATGGAAAAAAGTAATTGCTGAAGACCGCATTTTATTAGGCAATAAAAAAGATAATTTTTGGGAAATGGGCGACACGGGCCCATGCGGCCCATGCACTGAAATACATGTGGACTGCCGCAGCGATGAAGAACGCAAAAAAACCGATGGAAAAACTTTGGTAAACAACGATCATCCGCAGGTGATTGAAATTTGGAACAATGTATTTATTCAATTTAACCGCAAAAAAGACGGCGGCCTGGAGTTGCTCCCCGCCAAACATGTAGATACCGGAATGGGTTTTGAAAGGCTCGTAAGAGTGCTGCAAGGCAAGCAAAGCAATTACGATACGGATATTTTTAGCGGAACGATAATTGCCATTGGCAAAATAGTTGGCAAAAATTATCAGGGCCAAAATGATAAACCTTCTATTGCCTTTCGTGTACTTGCCGACCATATACGAGCCATAAGTTTTACCATTGCAGATGGCCAGCTTCCCTCCAACTCCGGCGCAGGTTATGTAATACGCCGTATTTTAAGAAGGGCCGTAAGGTATTATTATACTTATTTAGCGTATAAACAACCTTTGCTGCATCAGTTGGTAACGGTAATTGCCCAGCAGTTTAAAGATGTGTTTCCAGAATTATGGCAACAACAGGAATTTGTTGCTAAAGTAATTAAAGAAGAAGAAGAAGCTTTTTTAAGAACGCTGGATAAAGGCCTTAAAAGAATTGATGCAATAATGGCTGCACAAAAAAATAGTATCATCAGTGGCGGAGATGCTTTTGAATTACTGGATACTTTTGGTTTTCCGATAGACCTTACCCGTTTAATTGCAGGCGAAAATAATTTAACGGTTGATGAAGCAGGCTTTGAAGCCCAAATGCAGCAGCAAAAAAACCGCAGCCGTGCCGCCACAACTTTAGACAGCAGCGACTGGCAAATACTCAACGATGCAAACAGCCTGGGATTTGCAGGATATGATACATTAGAAACGGCCACCGAAGTATTGCGTTACCGAAAAGTAATAGGAAAAGGCAAAGAGTTGTACCAGCTAGTACTGGCACAAACACCTTTTTATGCCGAAAGCGGCGGTCAGGTTGGCGATACCGGCAAACTCATATTTTCCGATGCGGAAATTGAGATTGTAGATACCAAAAAAGAAAATGACCTTATTATTCACTTTGCAGAAGAAATTCCGGCAAATTTAAATGGAGCAGTTCAAGCAATCGTAAATGCATCTAACCGAAAAGCCATAACGGTTCATCATAGCGCCACACATTTAATGCATGCAGCTTTACGAAAAATATTGGGTATGCATGTTGCCCAAAAAGGCAGTTTAGTTAACAATGAACACCTGCGCTTCGACTTTTCTCATTTTACAAAAATGACCGACGAAGAAATAGCAAAAGTTGAAAAACAGGTGAATGAAAAAATAAGGGAAAATATTCCGGTAGTAATAAAATCTATGCCCAAAAACAATGCGCTTGCATTGGGTGCAATGGCATTATTTGGTGAAAAGTATGGCGATATGGTACGTGTGGTAATTATTGACCCCAATTATTCTGTAGAACTATGTGGCGGTTGCCATGTAGGCAGCACCGGGCAAATAGGCCTGTTTAAAATTAAAAGCGAAAGCGCTATTGCTGCAGGTGTACGCCGTATTGAAGCAGTTTGCGGACATGCAGCAGAAAATTTCATTCGTCTTGCATTTGAAGATAACAAACTTATACATGCATTATTAAAAAACCCCAAAGATGTTCCTAAAGCCGTAGAATTGCTGCAAACAGAAAATGTTGAATTAAAAAAACGTATCGAAAGCCTTGAAGCCCGGCAATTGGTGGCAATAAGGAATGAACTGCTTCAAAAAGATGAAATCATCAACCAGGTTACATTTATAGGAGATATTGTAGAAGTGCCCCATACCGATGCACTGAAAAAATTATGCTTCGACCTGAAAAATCATTTACACAATTACCTTGTGGTATTATGCGCCAATATTGGCGGCAAAGCCCATGTTGCCATTGGCATAAGCGATACCGTTGTAGCAGCCAAAAACCTAGATGCCGGAAAAATAATTAAAGAAACGGTAAGCCCATTAATACAAGGCGGCGGCGGTGGCCAAAAAAACCTGGCAACTGCCGGCGGGCAGGATGTTTCGCAACTGAATACGGTTATAGCTAAAGTAAAAACGCTTTTATAACAAGTAGTTCTTTTGCATATTTCCCAAAATATTGTTAAAGGAAAAATTTTTTATCCGAAATGTTTCGTAAATGAATTTTTACCCTTAGATTTGATGTACGAAATTATTAGTACATAAATTAATTATGCCATGAAAAGAATTATTGCCTTAGGGATTATTACCTGGTTTTTTGCCTTTTGCAGCCAAAAAGCAATGGCGCAAAACGATAACCCACCACCTCCACCGCCGCCGCCGGTTGCGCCGCCACCTCCTCCTCCTCCACCGCCACCACCCGGCCAAAAATCGGAAACGCAGGAAATCATCATTCGCAAAAAAGGCGATAAAGACAAAACCATTATTTTATCTTTTGATAATAAAAAAGTGATGGTAAACGGCAAGCCATTAGTAGAATTTAACGATGATGAAATTTCTATCAACAACCGCAGGATTGTAATAGGAAAAAAACTTGAAAAAAATATTGATGATATCATGAGGGATTTTGATATTCAGCTAAACGGCACATTTGAAATGGATGACGACAGAGTAAAGGAGGTAATGGGCTACGGCCGTTCCACAGCATTTTTAGGTGTAGCTTTTGAAAATGCAAATGAAGGTGCAAAAATCAGCTCAGTAGAAAAAAACAGCCCTGCAGAAAAAGCCGGCCTGCAAAAAGATGATATTATAACAAAACTTGGCGAAGAAAAAATAAACACCGGCAACAACCTTGCCGTTGCTATAAATAAACTTAACCCTAAAGACGAAGTAAAAATAAGCTACCTGCGTAATGGCAGGCAAAAGTATGCCAAAGTAACCCTGGGAGAAAAGATTCCCAGTTTTACAAAATCTTTTTCCTTTAACGATGGGCCTCGTAACAGGATAATCACTGTTCCAGGATATAAAGGTCCAAAAAACTGGGGCGCAGAAGACTTTAACAAAGAGAAATTTTTTGACGAATATGGAAATTGGGAAGATTTTGATTTTTTCAATCGCCAAAAACTGGGGCTTAAAATACAGGATACCGAAGAATCAAATGCTGTAAAAGTTATAGATGTGGAAGAAAATTCATTAGCAGCATCTGCAGGTTTAAAAAAAGATGATATTATTACCGAAATCAATGGAGCCAAAGTAACCAATACCGATGAAGCAAGAGATCAGCTTCGCAGCACCGAACAAAAACCCTCTTACAGCATAAAAGCAGTACGCAATGGCAACGCAATGAACTTTACCATTAAAATCCCCAAAAAATTAAAAACTGCAGAGTTATAACCGTTAATTCAAAAGTTAAAATAATAAAGCGCCATTGATTATACCGTGGCGCTTTCCTTTTATGCTGTAGCAATTTGTATCTTTGCCGCCGTGGAAAAAAACCATAAATACGAGGCAGTTATTGGCCTTGAAGTACATGCACAATTGCTTACCCAAAGTAAATTATTTTGTGGCGACAGTACGGCATTTGGCGCAGACCCCAACACACAAGTAAGCCCGGTTTCCCTTGCGCACCCGGGCACTTTGCCGGTAATGAACAAAGCCGTAACGGAGCTTGCCGTTAAATTAGGATTGGCAATGCATTGCAACATTGTGCAGCATAATTATTTTGCCCGAAAAAATTATTTTTATCCCGATTTGCCCAAAGCCTACCAGGTGAGCCAGCATACGGCGCCTATTTGCCGGGGAGGATATTTACCTATTGGCGAAAACAAAAAAGTTTTATTAAACCGCATACATATTGAAGAAGATGCCGGAAAAAGTATACACGACCTTGATGATAATTTTACCTGCATAGATTTAAACCGTGCCGGCATACCACTTTTGGAAATTGTAACAGAGCCCTGCCTGCATAGCGCCGAAGATGCTTATACTTATTTAACTAACCTGCGCAGGCTTCTAAGGTGGCTTAATGTATGCAACGGGAATATGGAAGAAGGCAGCATGCGCTGCGATGCCAATATTTCTATACGCTTAAAAGCTGCAACCACATTGGGTACAAGGGTAGAAGTTAAAAACCTCAACAGCATACGCAATGTAAAGCTGGCCATTGATTATGAAATAAACCGGCTTATAGAAATTACCGAAAAGGGCGAAAAAATTATGCAGCAAACCCGGAGCTTTGATGCCGGCACAGGAACTACATTTGCGCTACGTTCAAAAGAAGAAGCCGAAGACTACCGCTATTTTCCCGAACCTGATTTACCACCCATTTTTATAAGTAACGAATTTTTACAAAAAATTAAATCGGCAATGCCTGTATTGCCCGAAGTTTTGTATAAAAAATATACCGGCAAATATGAACTTTCTCCCAATACAGCAGGTACTATTTGCGCCGATAAAGAAGATGCCTGTTTTTTTGAAACTTTACTTGAACATACTAACGCAATTAAAGCGGCTTCCAATTGGGTGATTGGCCCCATAAAATCTTATTGTAATGAACATAATATGAGTTTAAGTAAATTCCCGGTTTCCTTTTCTACAATTGCGGCGCTTATTGAAATGGTAGAAAACGGCACACTAAACTTTGGTAATGCTTCAGGAAAAATATTACAACACTTAATAAACCATCCTTTAAAATCTGCAACAGAAGCAGCAACAGCGCTTAATTTATTACAGGTAAAAGATGAAGCCACAACAGAAGAATGGGTGAATGAAGTAATCAACAAAATGCCTGAAAAAGTAAAAGAATACCAATCCGGCAAAAAAGGATTAATTGGCCTTTTTGCAGGCGAGGTAAAAAAACTCAGCAAGGGCAAGGCAGATATGAATGCCGTAAATAAAATTTTATTAGAAAAACTTAATTAATAACCAGCCTGTTTCAACCAGGCGCTATCGCTACATCATGAATAAATATTTTGGCATTGCTATTTTATTTTTGGGCTTAGTATCCTGCAACAATAAAAATGATGCAAATACTTTTACCGTTAAAGGGCAAATAAAAAACATCTCCGATCAAAAAATTATTTTGGAACAATTGTATTTTGGAGATAAAACCCCTACAGTACTCGATTCTGCTATGGTTAAAAACGGCGCCTTTAGCTTAAAAGGCCATGCAACAGAAGAAGGTTTATTTCGCCTAAAACTGGAGAACCTGCCCAACGGTTTTTTATTTATCAACGATAAAGGGCTAATTAATTTTACGGCCGACATTAAAGATGTAAGTATTGACGGCCCTAAATTTGAAACACCTGCCAATGTAGGCTTAAAAACATTATTGAAAGAAGTGGATAAGAAAGGGAAACAAATGGAAGCTTCAATTAATCAAATTAATGAGCTAAGCAACAAAGGCGGCAACGATAGTTTGCTCAGCCAGTTAAATACCGATTTATTATTGCAGCGCCAGTCGTTCAGCAATTATATTACAAGGTATATGGATACGGTAAGCAATCCTGTTTTAGGAATGTTTGCACTTGGGTATAGCCAAAGCGCTGATCCTACTGTATTAAAAGTTATTGTACCCAACCTTGGCAAGCGTTTTCCAAACCACAAAGGAGTTACAGAAGTGGTAACCATGTACAATACTGCATTAAATGCCCAAAGCAGTGGCCAGCAACAACCCAATTCAAAACCCGGCATCCCGGCAATTGGTGATCAGGCGCCAGATTTTACTATGAATGACGAAAACGGAACGGCAGTATCACTTAGTTCATTTAAAGGCAAATATGTACTGGTAGATTTTTGGGCAAGCTGGTGTGGCCCATGCAGGGCAGAAAACCCCAATGTAGTTGCTGCTTACCATAAATTTAAAAACAAAAATTTTACCATACTGGGTGTGTCGCTTGATGAAAGCAAAGACAAATGGCTTAAAGCAATAAAAACTGATAACCTTGCCTGGAAACAGGTGAGTGATTTAAAAGGCTGGGGAAATGCCACCGTAGGCCTTTATGGGTTCGATGGCATTCCTTATAATGTATTGCTGGATCCATCAGGAAAAATAATTGCTACGGAATTAAGAGGAAGTGAATTATTTTCTTTACTGGAGAAAACATTAAAATAATTTTTGCACAAAAGTAGAGTCGCCAATTGGCGGCTTTTTTATAGCGCTAAAATGAACTAATTATCAGCGTTTCATTTTTACCTGGTAAAGAATTCCAAAATATCCCAGCACACCACCTGCACCATCACCAACGCCTAACTGCATATTTAATGTAAGTTCCTGTGCGCAGGCAGAGTAAGTTCCCGGGCCGCTTGTTGCATAAGGCCTTACCGCTACGGGCAAGCCGGCATAGGCAGCGTTTAAGCTTCCGGCATCGCTGCCGGGAATGGCATTTTGCGCAATAACTGTAGTTGTACGGTTGTTGGGGTCTGTCCAATCTAAGGTAAATGAAATTGGGCCCCAACCGCTATCAAAAATATTTTCCACTACTGCGGTTGCCGAAGTAGGCCCTGCAGGTGATGTAGAAGATATAGAAGTTGTATATGGCCCGTAAGCACTGGTTCCTAAAGTTTCGTTGGTATTGTTATAATCGCCCTGCAGGATGCTTATTAACGGGTTGGCTTCATCGCAACTTGGCATTAAGTTAATTACACAGGAATCTGCATCTACAAAAGATTTCACTTCGGGCTTAAACCTTAAAATCAACTGATGTGTACCGCCGTTTAGCGCTGCATAATCACCAAAAATTTTAAAACTATCCAATACCTGGCCGGCTGGTATAATTACAAATTTTTCAGGAATGGTATATTCCACACCTTCTACTGCACCTGTGGGGGAGCTTACGGTAAATTCAATTTTGGTATCGGTGGTTACCGCCCTGCTTACACCTATGGTTCCTGTGTAAGAGTCGCCGGTTACATTTTCTACAAAGTAATTATCGCTTGTTTTTGTAAACAATGCCGCATCCTGGTTGGCTGTATTTATATAAGCTTCTTTTTTACAGCTTGTAAATAAAAGGCCGAAAGCTAAAGTAGCCAAACTGAGTTTAAAAATATTTGAAGTATTCATATTGATATATAAAATTTAATAACCCGGGTTTTGTGTAAAATTAGTATTATAGTTTATTTCATCTACAGGGTAAGGAAGTTGGTAAAGTTTACTGCCCAAAGGAATTGTAAGCGTTACATAAGGCGTTCCGGTACCATCTGCTCTTTCTCCAAAACTACCATCTCTTTGCACGGGGATATTTCTTCTTTTTAAATCAAAAAAACGGTCTCCTTCAAAAGCCATTTCAAGCCTGTGCTCCAGGTAAATTTCATTGATAAGCGCTGTGCCGGAAAGTGTTACCGGGGTATATGAAAAATAGCGGTTGGATTTTAATGTATTTAAATCGGCAAGTGCAGATGTTTCATTATTTAATTTAAAATAGGCTTCGGCCCTGTTGAGTAAAACTTCTGCGCCACGTATTGCTTTGTAATCTACAACACCTGCAGGGTCTCCATTTGTTCTGCCATTGTATTTTATTATATGGTTATAAAGCACCCCATTATAAGCGCTGGATTCAATATAGGCAGAAGCCCTGATATCGTCAATAGTAAATAACTGTTTTAAATTATATTCCACTACATATTCCGATTTTCTTTGTCCGCCCACGGTTTGATAGTAATTCACACCCTGGCTGTTTAAGTTATCTGTTTTCGTATTTTTTATTTTAAAGAAAACACCATCTTCGGAATTATCCTGCCAAATTTTAATAAAGTTGGCCAGGGAAGTAACTTCAGTTGCACTGCCCAATGCATCATTTGAAGCCGTAACACATTTTTGCCATTCGCCCCTGTATAAATAAATTTTTGAAAGCAAACCCGATACCGCTCTTTTGGTAAACTTTGTATTGGTTGTAGTAGAAGTGCTAACTAAAATTTTAGCGGCTTCTAAATCGGCAACTAGTTTATCGTAAAAAACAGTTACCGGTTCCTTTGCAGGAAGTATCGTAGGATCGGTAGCGATTACATACGGCAACACACTATCGGTAGCGGCAGCATTGGTATAGGTTTTGGCAAAAATCCTGGCCATGTCAAAATAAATCATTGCCCTTGCTGCAAGCGCTTCGCCCTTGGTATTGTCTTTAAATGTTCCGGCCGCAAAATTGTCTATATTTTCCAAAATAGCATTTGCCCTGCGTACTACGGAATAGCCGTTGTTAAAAAATGAACTGTAAGTGCTTTCGCCGGTATAAAGCCATTGACCAAATGTTTTTAAGGTTAAACGGCCCTGCTGGTTGATGATTATATTATCGGCAAGTACATCGCCCATTATATTGGCAACATCGCCTGCGTACATTCCCCTTAAGCCGCTGTAAAGGCCGTTTAAAGCCAGGGTAACATCGGCTTCGGTATTAAAAGCCTGTGAGGTTTCTATCTGGTTATAAGGGTACAACTCCAGTTGGTCTTTTTTGCAAGATGCCAGCAGTGCAACCCCACAAAAGATGATCATTAATTTTTTCATTTCTATTAAATTAAGTTCGATTAGTTTTTAAGATTTTGGGGTTTTAAAACCTGATATCAATACCGGTTGTGATTGCCCGCAACTGAGGTTGTGCAAACAGGTTGTATAAACCGGGTGAAACCAGGCCACTTTCGTTATTGGCTTCTCCTACTTCGGGTAAGCCTTTAAATTTAGTCCATATTGCAAGGTTGGTTCCCTGAACATAAAACCTTAATGATTTAATATTAAACTTATTGGTTACCTTAATGGAAGGTGTGGTATAAGAGAGCGTAACATCTCTCAAAGAAACATAATCTCCTTTTTGCAAATACTTATCCGAATCGTAAGTGATGCGCTGTGTAGCATCGTTTAAGTTGGCATAACGAACAATATCTCCTGGTTTTTTCCAATAATTGATGGCTTCGGAATATTGCTGATCGGGAACGCTTTCGCCTTCGCTTGCACCAATTGAATAAACGTAGTTCATAATGTAATTACCACCGGAATAATAGAATTGAGTACTTAACTCAAATCCTTTATAGGTTGCCTGCAGGCCAAAGCTTCCATAATATTTAACCTGAGGTGTTTTACCATTTAGCAATACTGCATTGCTCGATGAATATGTTTCAGTAAGCTGACCATCTTTGGTATAATACATATTTCTTCCTGTGGAAGGATTAACACCAGCCCATCGAACCAAATAATAAGTATAAACCGGCTCACCAATTTTAAACCTTGATAAGGTTTGCGGCACGTCATCGTCGTAAAGGTTGGTTATTTTATTATCGTTATGTGAGTATGAGCCGAAAATATTGAGTTTGCCTCCATTATACTTTAATATATCGCCACTTAACATGATCTCAAAACCTTTATTGGTAATATTACCTATGTTACTTTGGTAGCCTGAAAAACCTGTGGTATAAGATACGTTTTTAGGATATAGTAACCCATTTGTTTTACGATTGTAAAGGTCAATACTACCGGTAAGCCTGTTTTGGAAAAAGCCGAAATCTATTCCAATATCTTTCTTTTTATTTTCTTCCCAGGTAAGGTCAGCATTGGGAAGGCGTGCCGGAACAGCAGCTGGTGCATTATTGTATTTTGCTGTAAGTGCATATGTACCCAGGTTATCATACAAGCCAGTAGGTACGGTACCCGTAGTACCCATAGATGCCCTAAGCCTCAATTGAGAAAGGAAACCAGCCTTTATAAATTTTTCTTTCAATAGATCCCATTGTACTCCAATTGCCCAAAAGTTGGCAAAGCGCTGATTGGCGCCAAAGCGTGATGAGCCATCCCTCCTGCCGCTAAGGTTTAAAAAATATTTTCCCTGGTAATTATAATTGGCAGCGGCTATATAACTTAATATTGCCCAGTCGGCCCTGCTGGTAGAAGCTGTTTGTGGCGAACCGGCGTTATCCTGCGTTGTTACGGTAGAAGTAGGCATACCACGGGAAGCTAATGTATAGCTGTGAAATTTATTTTTGGTAAATTCCATACCGGTTAATAAAGAAAGGTTATGGTTGGCAGCAATGGTTTTTTTCCATCCTAGTGTATTTGAAAACACATAAGTAAAATCTGAGTTGCCTGCATCGGTTTTTTGGTTATATCCTAAAATTGCGGCAAGGTTGGAGTTGGGTTGTAAATAATTTTCCTGGGCCAAAGTATTATAGTTAATACCCAACTGGCTCCTGAAATTAAGGTCTTTTACAATCATTACATCTCCAAAAACGCTGGCAAAAGTAGAGAGCCTGTTCAGCACACTTGGGTTATGATCTGTACCTTCTATGGGTGAATAACCGGTATGTGTTGTATTGTATTTTCCATTGCTTTGATATAAAGGCTCGTAGTTATTAAAAATAAATAATGCAGCATAAGCATTTTGGGTATTATACAGGTTGCGTATATTATTTTCCTGGCTGTAAGTAACGCCAATATTTGAACCCATTTTAAACGATTCGCTGGCATTGTATTCCACATTTATCCTACCTCCTTTTTTGTTCCAGTAAGAACCGTACATAATACCATCGTTATCGCTTTTATTTAATGAAAAATAGTACCGGAATTTATCGGATGAGCCAGATACGGCAATTTCATGCGTTTGCACATTGGCATTTTTTTGCAAAAGGTACTGGCTCCAATCACCTACACTGCGGTTTTCGAGCAAATCCCAAAGCCCGGTGCGGTTTTGCTCGCTTAAATTAAACAGGTTGGAGCCTGCGGTAAAAGCCCCGCTGGCAACCCGGTTGCTAATCATAGAATCGAGGTATTGGTTGGTAAACCCTGCTTCAAACTCGTACTGAAGTTTTTCCCTGCCTGTCATAAACCGCAAATTCTTTAAATCCTGTGCATTTACGTAACCGTTTTGAAAGGAATAACGTACTTCTAATTTTCCACGCCCTTTTTTTGTGGTTATTAATATTACGCCGTTGGCTGCCCTTGAACCATATATCGCTTGTGATGATGCATCTTTTAATATGGATACTTCATCAATATCATTTGGGTTGAGCATACTGTACGCTACACTGCTAATAGGCGTGCCATCTAATAATATCAATGGCTCGTTGGTTGCATTAATTGAGCCCGTACCTCTTATTCTTATATAGCCATTTGAGCCGGGGCGGCCGCTTTGGCCGGTTACCTGTACGCCTGTAGATTTACCTTGAAGCAATTGGGTGAATGAGCCAATAGGTTTTTGGGCTACTTCTTTACCGCCAACATTTACTACACTTCCCGGAATATCTCTTTTAGCTACTTTTTGATAGCCCACAATTATTACTTCGGTTAAAGACTGATCGGCAATATTTAAAGCAACATCAAAATTTGTTGCCTTATCAATTGCAATGGTACGGGTTTCTTTACCTACCGATGATATTTCAATTTGTTTTGCATTTGCAGGAACCTTTAGTGTAAAAGTTCCGTCTGCATTTGTAGAGGTGCCGGCAGTAGAACCTTTTACTACAACAGAAGCGCCGTTTAATGGGTTGCCTTTATCGTCGGTTACTTTACCGGTAATGGTTTTTTCCTGTGCTTGCATGGTTATGGATATACACAGCAATACACATAACAGTAGTAAGATTTTCTTCATGATAGTTTCTTCTTGTAATTAATTATTGCAAAATAAAGCTTTTTTTTCTTTTACCTTTCTTTAAGAGACAATTAGTTTTTGGTTTTGCTGCTTTAAAAATCATTTCTTTTTAGCTACCAGCAGCACCGGCAGTAAAACCAGGTTAGTGATTGTTGCAATCAATAAGGTAAGCGAAGTAAGCCAGCCGAGGGCAAAAGTTCCACCAAAACTGCTGGCACAAAAAATTACAAAACCGGCAATTAAAACAAGAGAAGTATATATAATGCTTAAGCCGGTTTGCTGAATTGTTTTAGAAACGGTTTCTATTGCATTTTTATTGTTGTGGGGTAGCTCCTGTTTGTAATTCACTAAAAACCTGATGGTTATATCTACCGCAATACCCAGGGCCACACTAAAAACAAGCACTGTACTGGGCTTAAAACTTACACCTGCCCAGCCCATAATACCAGCAGTAATGAGCAAAGGAATTAAATTAGGTATGAGTGAACAATATAAAATACGAAAGGATTTAAATAAATACAGCATAGCCACAGCTATTAATAAAAATGCCCAAAAAATACTTTCTTTTAACCCATTTATAATAAACTTACTGCCTTCTAAAAATGTAATACTGGTGCCGGTAAGTTTTATGGTATAAGTGCTGTCAAATAATTTATTTGCCTTTTGATTAATGGTATCCAGGATCTTGGGCAACGCCCTTGTACCTACATCAGCCATGCCAATGCTTAGCCTTGTAGATTGCTTTGAAGAATCTAAAAAAGAGCGCATGATCTTTGACAGGTTATCTTTTGCATTTTGGTTGCCATCGTTTTTTGCCCTGAGGTAATCAGCTACAAAAGCGCCATCAAAATTATTAGGCAACATATAGTATGCTGAATCGCCTTCATAAAACGCCTGCTTGGCAAATTTTAAAGCTTCGGTAATGCCTAAAGGCCTGCTCATACCAGGCTGTACTTTTATAAACTGTGCCAAAGAATCTACTTTTTCAAAAACCCTCAAAGCCTTCATGCCACTAATTCCCCTTGGTTTATGGGTAGTTATTACAATATCCAAAGGCATTACTCCTTTAAAGTTCTTTTCAAAAAATTTAAGATCGGTATAAATTTTATCTGTTTTAGGCAGGTCATCTACTATATACGCCTCCGATTTTAACCGCAGCATACCCGCTGCCGAAAACAGTATAAGAAAAACGGTTACTGCATAAATTATTTTTTTATGGTGCAATACCCAATTTTCAATTTTACACAAAAAACCGGTAACCCAGCGGTTGTCCAGGTATTTTAATTGCTTTGGCTTAGGCGCAGGCAGGTAACTCAAAACAGCCGGCAATAAAATAAATGAAATCACAAAAATGAGCATAATACTCAGCCCGGCCACTACGCCAAACTCTTTAAGCAGGCTGCTCTGCGTAAATGCAAAAACGGCAAAGCCAATGGCTGCCGTAATATTACAAAACAAGGTTACCACACCCATTTTGCTTACCATTTCTATTAAGGCAGATGTTTTATCGCCGCTTTGCAAAAAAGCCGTATGGTATTTATTAATAAAATAAATACAATTGGGGATGCCAATTACTACAACAAGCGGCGGCGCCAAAGCCGTAAGCAAAGAAATTTTATAGCCTAATAAATACATTATTCCTACCGTGCAAATAACACCGGAAACTACCACCAGCATTGATAATAGCGTATTACCAAAAGAGCGAAAAAACAAAAACAAGATTACCACACTCAGCAACAAAGAAGCCAGCAGGAAAAACTGCATTTCTTTTTGGATGCGGTCTGCAACAACCGTTCTTATTAAGGGCAGGCCGCTTACATGGGTTTCAATTTTTGTGTTGTTTTGAAACTCCTGAACCGCTTTATTGATTTGTGCAATAATAAATGTACGCTTTGGGGAGTTTAATGAATCATGGTTTATCCGCACACCTATTAAGTAGGCATTCGTTTGCGGATTGTATAATAATGATTGATAAAATGGAAGATTGAGAAATACTGCTTTGGCACTATCAAGGGCTTGCTGGCTTGCAAGGCTATCCGCAAATATTTTTTGGGAAACCAGTTTTTCACCGAGGGAATCTTTATAAAGGTTTACGGCAAATGGCACGCTCATTACATCTTCTACATCGGCAACATTTTTTAGTTTTTGATGTAGCAAACGGTATTGTTGAAACACAGGCAATTCAAAAATTTTATTGCTTTGTACACCTACCACAAGCAGGTTTCCGTCGTCGCCAAATTTTTCTTTAAAAGAAAGATAATCTTTGTAAATAGGGTTATCTATAGGAATAGCTTTAGCAAATTCGTAACTAAGCTTTACCTTACTTGCAAAATAACCCATGAGTACAGTAGCCATAAATAAACAAACCAATAGCACCAGTTTATACCTAAGAACAAAATTTGCCAGTTTACGCCACATGTATTTATATTGTAGTTAATGAAAATTTTATTTTGCAAAGAAAGTTTATTTATGTGGTATTTTTAGAAGGTTTATAGGGCTTAGCGCAAAGTATATAACACAAGAAATTCACCTGGGCCTACCGGTTGTTTCTAAGCTTTCCCATCCTCCTCTAAACTTCCATAAATCTTTCTATTATAAAATCACCAGTAATGACGCACAAAACAAAAGCAATAATTTTACGCAGCATAAAATATGGCGAAGCCAGCCTGGTAGTAACTGCATTTACTGAATTATTTGGCATACAAACTTATTTGGTTAACGGCGTAAGGGCTTCCAATAAAAAAACCAATAACGCTGCCTGTTTTCAGCCATCTGCAATATTGGGTATGGAGGTTTACCACAACGAATTAAAAAAAATGCATCGCATCAAGGAATATGGGTTTGCACATTTATACCAAAATATTTTGAGTAGTGTAATTAAATACAGCGTGGCATTATTTATGGTTGAACTGCTGTACAAAACCTTAAAACAACCCGAAAATAACCCTGCCCTTTTTAATTTTTGTGAAGACGCATTAATGCATTTAGATGAGGCGTCAGCAACTGTAACTGCAAATTTTCCTTTATTTTTTACCTTACACTTATCGTATTTTTTTGGTTTTAAAATAAATGAAGAAGGTTCAGGGGAAGCAAATAGCTTTATTGACCTGCAGGAAGGTTGCTTTACCTCAGTTCTACCCAACCATCCGCATTTTTTAGCAGGTGAAGATGTAAAGATTACCTCGGAATTATTAAAAACCATGCAGCCTGCCGAACTTGATAGCCTGCAACTCAATAAGCAAAAACGCAAACACCTGCTTGCAAAATACCTGGAATACTATCAATTGCAGCATCATAATTTTGGGCAAATGAAAACCCTTGCCGTGCTTGAAGAAGTTTTAAGCAACTAAAATTATATTTTAACAAAAAAAACTGTACTGGTTATTCTCACAAATCGTCTAATTTTAATGTAAATATGCAACAAAATTGGATAGTCAAATTACCTCAATACTTTTATCGGTGTGCGTGGGGCTTGGCATTGCCGCCGCAACGGGCTTTCGCATTTTTTTACCCATGCTTATTGGCAATGTGACTTCGCTGATGGGTTGGTACCATTTTAGCGATAGTTTTTCCTGGATGGGGAGCTGGACGGCTTTTGCCATACTCTCCTCTGCAACTGTAGCAGAAATTGTTGCGTATTATGTGCCTTTTTTAGACAATCTTTTAGATAAAATTGCCCTTCCACTTGCCGTTGGTGCAGGTACGCTCATCAGCACTTCGTATATGAGCGATGAAATGGCAACGCCGCTTAAATGGGGCCTTGGCCTTATTGCTGGTGGTGGCGCAGCCGGCTTAATACATACCGCAATGGGAATGCTGCGGCTGGGCTCAAGCGCAGGTACGGCCGGCACGGCAAACCCTATTGTAACCACCGGCGAAAACGGCGCTGCTGCAACCCTTTCCATACTGGCATTTGTAATACCAGTGGTAATTGCCATTGCGGTAATTATTCTATTGGTATTTGTGGTAAAAAAATTGTGGCGGTACTTTGGCAGTAAGAAGAAGAATGAGTGCGCTTAAAATTGATTTTCGATTTTGATACTCAATTAAAATATTTTAGAACTTTTGTTTTGTCTTTTTACCATTATTTCACTCCATTTAAAATGAATGTAAATAGGCTTAGGTATCACTCCGTTTACTGTAGGTGCTAAGTGGTACTCCGCATCCGTCAACTTCGTTTAGAGAAAAATATGTCGCAGGAAGACCTTGCTTTTGAGTGCGATTATGCTGATTTTTCTCAAATTAACCGCATTGAACTTGGGAAAGTTAACTTTTCTGTTTCTTATTTAAGTACCATTGCAACAGCATTAGCTATTCCAATTTCCAGCTTTTTTGAATGATCCCTGAAATTACAAAACCCGTTTACTCTGTTTTCCTTCAACAATCACTACTCCAGGTTTTTTCCCTTTTTCAAAACTACCCAATTCGTCATCCATACCCAGCGCTTTGGCGCCATTAATGGTGGCCCATTGCAGCAGGGTTTCAAGGTTAATTTGAGGGAAATGCTTTTGCAAAATATTTATTTCGTCCATCATACTCAACGCATAGTTACTGGCAAGGCTATCGGTGCCGATAACTATGCTGCAATTATTTTTTATGAGCAAATTCACCGGTGGCAGCACATTTTCTATATACCTATTGGCATTGGCACAAAGGCAAAAATGCAGCTTGTTATTTTGATATTTTGCAAAAAGCACATCTTCATTATTAATAAAATTATTATGCACTGCAATAATATTTTGGCCTTGAGTAAAAAAGGGCAGCCAGCTTTGCAAACTGGTTTTTCCTGTAGGTTCAAAACCGCCAATATCAATTCCCAGGCTTTTATACAGATTTATAAAATTGCCCGATTTGAATTGGTAAAACTCGTTTTCTGCCTTTGTTTCCTGGTTGTGTATGGAAATTACCTGGCCTTTTGTATGGATATTTATTAAGGCAAATAAATTTTTTGAAACCGAATAGGGTGCATGAGGACAAACAGAAGAATTTTTTACAGCAAATTGCCTGAGCAATTCCTGCATTTCTGCCAACCTTTTTTTGGCCGTAGAATCTACAAAGCCCGAAACCTCTATAAAATTATGCCAGCGTATTTTACTCTTGTTTTTTAAAGTTATACTATCGGCAGTATTACAAATATCGCCAACGGCTACAATGCCGCTTTCGTACATTTTTGCATCCGCTTTTTGCATGGCTGCTGCTTTTTCTTCCTCAGTAACATGCCGTAGTTTCATTACCTGTTGCACAAATTCTACCAGGCCTGTTTTTTCAGGTATTTTTCCTTTCAAATGGCTCAGTTCAATATGGCAATGGGCATTTACAAAGCCGGGGCAAAGTATGCCTTCAAAATATTGAATATCATCCCCGGCATTTTCAATTTTGGCTATTTCCAAAATGGTTCCATCTGCATGGGTTATTAATACATGGCCCGGGCCAAGCAGTTTATAGCCGGTAAAAATATTTGCAGCGCTAAATTTTTGATTCAAGATGCTAACTTAAGATAATGTAAATTTGCTGCCGTTTTAGCAGCCTTTACTGTTTACAAAGTTAGGTTGCAGGTTTTACTAAAACCAGTTGTGTTTTTTAACTATAAAAAGATTTATGATAGATAGATTAGATGCCATAAAAGCAAAATTTACCGATTTGGGTGTGGCGCTCACCAACCCTGCTGTGGTTGCCGATACAAAAAAATTTGTTTCAATAAGTAAGGAATACCGCAGCCTGGAAAAAATTGTGCAGGCCCGTGATGCCTATGTAAAACTGCTGGATGATATAGCCTTTAATAAAGAAGTGCTCAACGCCGATGATGAAGAAATGAGGGAAATGGCCAAGATGGAACTGCCTGCTTTGGAAGAAAAAAAGGAAGAGCAGGAGCGCCAGCTCCGCAATCTTTTAATACCCAAAGACCCTTACGATGAAAAAAATGCCATACTGGAAATAAGGGCCGGAACCGGTGGTGATGAAGCCTCGCTTTTTGCCGGCAACCTGTTTCGTATGTATTTAAAATATTGCGAAAAGCGTGGCTGGAAAACCGCATTACTCAGCGAAAGCGAAGGCACTGTAGGCGGTTTTAAAGAAGTACAGCTTGAAGTAACCGGTGATGATGTTTACGGCATATTAAAATTTGAAAGCGGCGTACACCGTGTGCAGCGTGTGCCCGATACCGAAGCCTCAGGCAGGGTGCATACCAGCGCAGCTACCGTAGCCGTAATGCCCGAAGCCGAAGAAGTGGATTTTGAATTGAAAGATAGCGATGTAAAAATGGAAACTGCCCGAAGCGGCGGTGCAGGTGGGCAAAATGTAAACAAAGTAGAAACCAAGGTATTTCTTACCCATATACCAAGTGGTGTAACCGTAGTATGCCAAACGGAGCGCACCCAACTTGCCAACAGAGGAAAAGCAATGGATATGCTCCGTACCAAACTTTACGATGAGCAGGTACGCAAGCAGGAAGAAGAGATTTCCAAACGCAGAAAAAGCCTCGTAAGCACCGGCGACCGTAGCGCAAAAATTCGCACTTATAATTTTCCACAGGGCAGGGTAACCGACCACCGCATTGGCCTTACCTCTTATAACCTCGATGCAGTACTTAATGGAGATTTACAGGAATTTATTGAGGCCCTGCAATTTGCCGAAAATGCCGAAAAACTCACTACGCAATAACCTGGTTTTTGTATTTATATATTTTTTTATTGTTAGTTATTGAAAATTAATGAAGTAGAAATTTTATGCTTTTTTTGTTAGCAGTTATTTAACATTTTGCCTTTAATCTTTGGCACTTTGTTTGCCGTCTTATATATAGAACAAGTTAATTAGAAATTTTCTCATAAGCAGTTAGTTTTGGTAAACAACCTCCTGTTTCTACAGGAGGTTTTGCTTTTTTGGCATTGGCAAAAAATAATACATCTATATATAATAATGAGAAGGCATTATATGCCAAGCCACAAACCCATTAACTTTACCGTTTAAAATTCAACATAATTGGCTACGCAACAAAAAGAGAGAACTGCATTTTTTAAAAAAATAAAAGGTATAGGTACAGGCGCTCAAACAGAAATGAGCTTTATTGATCACCTTGAAGAATTGCGCTGGCATATTGTTCGGTCCTTGTTGGTTTGGCTTGCGGGTGCCATAGTTATTTTTATTTTTACAGACTGGGTTTTTGATAATATTATTACTGCACCTGCACGCCAGGGCTTTATTACCTACAAGTTATTTTGCAATTTAGGCTATAAATTGGGCCTGGGAGATACACTTTGTATGCCGCCCATAAACCTTACCCTGCAGGGAACTACGGTAAGCGGCCCGTTTATGTCGGCTATTAATATTGCCATGGTTGGCGGCATAGTGCTGGCTTTTCCTTATTTGTTTTGGGAGCTTTGGCGTTTTGTAAAGCCTGCCTTATCCAGCAAAGAGGTAAAGTATGCCAGGGGAAGCATTTTTTGGGTTTCTTTATGTTTCTTTACCGGCGTGGCTTTTGGCTATTATTTACTGGCTCCCTTTACTTTTAATTTTTTAGCCAATTTTAAATTGGGCACTACCAGTATTTACGTTTACCGGCCTACACTTGATGATTATATTGAATCGCTTACCAACCTTTTATTGGGTTGCGGGCTTGCATTTGAGCTGCCGGTATTGGCCTATGTACTAGCAAAAATTGGTTTAATAAATGCTGGTTTTTTAAAAAAATACCGCAAATACGCCCTGGTAGTCATCCTGCTTCTGGCAGCCATTATTACGCCTTCGCCGGATTGGACCAGCCAGGTAATTGTGGCCTTACCGCTTTTATTATTGTACGAATTAAGCGTACTTATTGCCGCAAGGGTAGATAAAAAAAGAAAATTAGAAGAAAAGCAATGGGAATAGTTTTTGAATAAATCCATTTTTCACTTTCTAAAAAAATAACCCGGGCTATATTAATCTGCAACAGAAAAAAGGCAAAACACTTGCTACATGCAATCATCTCCTTAACTTGCACCCTCATTTAACCTTTCCTTAACCGAGCTGGCCTATATTTTTGCGCCACATGAAGCAGATTATGAGAAAATTATCCCTGTTCGTTTTGGCTTTTACTGCCCTTTTTACCGCATTTGCACAAGAAACTGCAAAAGCGCCAAAGCAAAAAAAAGTATATAACCTTACCGACCGTTCCGGCGACCATATTATGTTTCAGATTGCGGCAAATTTTTGGCCCGGGGTTCCGGATAGTATTAGCAGCCATATTAAAGGTTTTAACCGCAGCGCCAACCTTTACGTAATGCTTAATAAGCCCTTTAAAAGCAACCCACAATACAGTTTTGCTTTTGGAGCAGGTATTAGCACATCAAATATTTATTTTAAAAATATGGAAGTAGGTATTACAGCCACAACGCCTACCATGCCATTTAAAGCAACCGACAGTACCAATCATTTTAAAAAATATAAACTTACTACCGCATACCTTGAAATCCCTATAGAATTCCGATTTACCTCCAACCCCGAAACGCCGTCCAAAGCATGGAAAGTTGCCCTTGGCGCTAAAGTAGGCACCATGATAAATGCCCACACAAAGGGCAAAAACCTGTTAGGCTCCAATGGGGGAACCATTAATGAATTCACTCAAAAAATGGGCTCCAAATCATTCTTTAATACCACAAGGCTTTCAGCAACGGCAAGAGTAGGCTATGGAAATTTTTCTTTGTTTAGTTCCTTTGCCTTGGGCAATTTGTTTAAAGATGGTGTTGCCCACCCGGTAAAACCTTTTCAAATAGGCCTGTGCCTAAGTGGCTTATAAAATAAAACCGTATTTTACCGTTCATCGAAACTTAATGCTGCTTTAGTTTCTTAAATTTGCGGCTCATTGTTGAAAAACCGGGTTTTTCCCTTATGAGTGATGCAATAAAACACGAATGTGGCCTGGCGCTCATTCGGCTCCGAAAGCCTTTTAGCTTTTACCAGCAAAAATATAAAACGGCATTGTATGGCCTCAATAAGCTGTACCTGCTTATGGAAAAGCAACACAACCGTGGCCAGGATGGCGCAGGAATTGCTGCCGTAAAATTAAATACCGAGCCAGGTTATCCTTTCATGTACCGCCTGCGCAGCAATGCTTCACAATCCATTGCCCAGGTTTTTGGGCAAATAGCCAACGAAATAGAAGAAGTAGAATCCTACCAGCCCGATATAAAAAATTATCCCGGGCTTTTAAAAGGCCATATACCTGCAATGGGAGAATTGCTCCTGGGCCACCTGCGCTATGGCACGCAAGGAAAAAATGATGTAAACTATTGCCATCCTTTTATTAAAAAAAACACCATACCTGCAAGAAACCTTACCCTTGCCGGAAATTTTAACCTGGTAAATACCGAAGAACTTTTTGATTTGCTCAATATAATGCCCGGCGATTTTCAAAAACAAAGCGACCTGGCAGCAATGATGGAAGTGATTCATCATTTTTTAGTAAAAGCCGATGAAGACAATCCAGGGAATATAAATATTAGCGCAGTATTAAAAAAAGCCGTTTCTATGTTTGACGGCGGTTTTCATGTAGGCGGGCTTGTAGGCAACGGCGATTGCTTTGTAATGAGGGATGCGCACGGCATTAGGCCATCTTATTATTATATCAATGATGAAATTGTGGTAGCCGCAAGCGAAAGGGTTGCCATAAGAACAGCATTTAATGTTGCAGAAAATGATGTGCTGGAACTTATGCCCGGCTGTGCATTAATAGTAAAAGCAGATGGGCGTTGCACAGTGGAGCAAATTGTACCCGCATTAGAAAGAAAAGCCTGCAGTTTTGAACGCATTTATTTTAGCCGTGGCAACGATGAGAGTATTTACAAAGAAAGAAATGCCCTGGGCTACAACCTAAGCTCAATTGTATTAAAAGCTATTAACTACGACCTTAAAAACACTATTTTTTCTTTTATACCCAATACCGCCGAAACAGCTTTTTACGGCTTAATAAAAGGAGCAGAGGATTATCTCAATAAAATAAAAACAGAACGCATCCTTAGCTGGGGCAAAGATTTTGACGAGGAAAAACTCACCGAAATGATCAACCGCAGGGTGAGGATTGAAAAGATTGCCATTAAAGATGTAAAACTCCGCACTTTTATTACGCAGGACAGCAGCCGGGACGAAATGGTGCAGCATGTGTATGATATTGCTTACGGAACCGTAAAAAGAAATACCGATACCCTGGTAATTATAGATGATAGTATCGTAAGAGGAACCACACTGAAGCAAAGTATTATCAGGATGCTGAGCAGGCTTGGCCCCGAAAAAATTATTATTGTTTCTTCTGCACCGCAAATACGCTACCCCGATTGCTATGGAATTGATATGAGCAAAATGGGCGACTTTGTGGCTTTTCGTGCCGCTATTGCCTTACTTAAAGAAAGAAAAATGGAAACCCTGCTCACCAATTTACTGGAAGAATGCCGGGAAATGCAGCGCAACAATAAATTGCATACCGAAAATGTAGTACGCAAAATTTACCAGCCTTTTACTGCCGAAGAAATTGCCGGTAAAATTGCAACACTTATTACACCCGAAGACATAAAAATTCCCGTACAGGTAATTTATCAAACCATCGAAACCCTGCATGAGAGCTGCCCTCACAATACAGGCGACTGGTATTTTACCGGCAATTACCCTACGGCCGGCGGCAACAAGGTTTGCAATAAAGCCTTTATGAATTATATGGAAGGCAAAAATGTAAGAGGTTATTAAATAAAAAAATTCAAATACAGGTAAAGTATTTATGGCGCACCGCATCCATTTAAGCAAAGATAAAAAACTCAAAAAACTAGTAGATGCCCAGCCGGAGTATACACTCATGCGTAAAAAAAATATACACCTGCATTTATGCGGCTCCATTATAAGCCAGCAGTTAAGCACCAAAGTAGCCGAAGTAATTTATAAACGCTTTTTAGCTTTGTTTAATACCCAAAAACCCGGTATCCATCAAATACTTGCCCTACCATTTGATACTTTACGCAGCATTGGCCTCTCTAATGCCAAAACAAATTATGTGCATAATGTTTGCCGCTTTTTTTATGAAAATAAAATTACCGATGCAAAGCTGCACAAAATGAGCGATGAAGAATTTATAACATTTATTACCCAAATAAAAGGCATTGGCCAATGGACGGCAGAAATGCAACTGATGTTTACCCTGGGCAGGGAAGACGTATTTTCTACCGGCGACCTGGGCATACAGCAAGCCATGACAAGGCTTTACAAGCTGGATGCCGGCAATAAAAAAACCCTGCAGGAGCAAATGCTTTCCATTGCTGAAAAATGGCGGCCCTACCGCACTTATGCCTGCCGCTATTTATGGGATTGGAAGGATAACACGCACCTTCCCAAAAAGAAAGCGGAAAAGAAGAAGTAAATACCGGGGCCTGCAACTTTAGCGTAAGTTAGTTGAAAAATATTTTTTTAATTTTACTCCCATCCAAAAAGCCTGCATAATCCTGCTTTTAACGATTATTATTTACGCCTGCAATAAAGTTGATTTAACTTTAATTGGCAATACGCCTAATACAACCCAAAAAATTCTTTACAATACCTCCTGGCACAAATGCACAGGTAATAAGAGTAATGAATGAAATTAAAAAACGAAATGAACGCAAAGAATTTGTAACCAAATTTGCTATCCAAAACGGTTATCCTGTTTGGAACAAAGTATTAATGGGCACATCCCAAAAGCAGTATGCCCATGCAAGCCTTGCAGGCAATAGCCTCGATGGCGTTACCGATACCACTATTTTAATACCCTTTGTAATGGAAGGCGAATTTAGCGTAAAAGGTTTTATACGTGCAACGCTCAACGATAGCGTAAGCCTTAGCTACTCCCTTGCCAAAGATTATAAAGCTTACGAAGAAAAATTAGATAATTCAAAAACCGCATCTTCGGCATTTGCCATGCTGAGTATGGCATTAAATAAAATAGTGTTCAATGAAGAGTATTATAAAATAA